>Ga0209686_1000118_pt1 | contig 36955 bp, 39 predicted proteins | sample GraSoiAngelo_126_FD_185883 | JGI IMG/M metagenome (GOLD analysis project Ga0209686, IMG submission 185883) | Grasslands soil microbial communities from the Angelo Coastal Reserve, California, USA - 14_0927_09_20cm (SPAdes) (version 2) | ecosystem: Environmental > Terrestrial > Soil > Grasslands ...
GAACAACCGCGAGCGGCATTTCACGTCCCAGGTTGCATCAAACAGAACGTTTTCATCGTTACCTGCGAAACGCGCAATAATGGCGTGCGGCGCGGCTTGCGAAAGAGCGCGCGCGGTTTCACCGGAGGCAATGCTGACCGGAAGGACATATGTCTCAGTGGGTGCGTCGAGATAGCTGACTTCAACGAGCCAAAGTTGAGCACTATCGGCGTCGTCCGAGATCGAAGGCTGCTCAACGATTTTCAAACTGCGAAAGGTTCGCGCCTTCGAACCGAACCAGCGGCAGGTTTGGAGGTATCGAGGTAAAATTTCGTGTTCGATTGCGGCGCGTTGACCATTAGTGAGCAATGTTTCCAGCTCCATTGGTGCATTGATCACTGGCACCGTTTTCTTTCTTGGAGTACGGCGCCCGTCGGTCGGCGCGTGCAGGGCGAACCAGTAGTATGCATGCGGTCCAAGGGTGATGACGTAGCGGGATTTTCTAATTGGGCGAAAAAGATTGCGGCTAAAAACTTCCATCGGCACGAACCCAGCGAAGCGGGAAAGGTCTAATTCCGCTGATTGCGCAAAGCGGGAGAGGTTCACTATCACCAGAACGATCTCATCTTCGTACCGGCGAAGGAAAGCGAGAACCTTCGGGTTGTCGGGATAGAGAAATTCCAGCGAGCCGCGCGAGAACGCCTTGAAATTTTTCCGCATGGCGATGACCCGTCGCATCCACCACAGCAACGAAGAGAGATTTTTCTGCTGATTCTCCACGTTGACGGCTTCGTAATGATATTCAGGGTCGATCGTGATCGGAAGATAAAGTTGCTGTGGGTTTGCTCGTGAAAATCCGGCGTTGCGGTCAGGGCTCCACTGCATCGGTGTGCGGCAACCGTTGCGATCGCCGAGATAGAAATTGTCGCCCATGCCGATCTCATCCCCGTAGTAGATGATCGGGGTGCCCGGCATCGAGAACAGCAGGGTATTAAGCAGCTCGATTTTGCGACGGCTGTTTGCCAGCAGTGGAGCAAGACGCCGACGGATTCCAAGATTTATACGAGCGTGGGGATCGGTAGCGTAAACGCGGTACATGTAGTCGCGTTCCTCGTCGGTGACCATTTCCAGGGTCAGCTCGTCATGGTTGCGCAGAAACATCGCCCACTGACACTGTTCGGGAATCGACGGAGTCTGCTCGAGAATGTCGATGATGGGAAAGCGGTCCTCCATCTGCAACGACATGAACATGCGTGGCATGAGAGGAAAGTGAAAATTCATGTGCGATTCGTCGCCGTTACCAAAGTAAGCGGCTGCATCTTCCGGCCATTGGTTCGCTTCGGAGAGCAGCATGCGATTTGGAAATTTCGCGTCAATGTGGGCACGGAGCTTACGGAGGTATTGATGCGTCTCTGGGAGGTTCTCGCAGCTCGTGTTTTCTCGTTCGTAAAGGTAGGGGATAGCGTCAAGGCGAAGCCCATCAACGCCCAGTCCGAGCCAAAAATCGCAGACTTTCTCTACGGCATCGTGTACTGCCGGGTTATCAAAGTTCAGGTCTGGCTGATGCGAATAAAAGCGATGCCAATAATAGGCTTTTGCGACTGGGTCCCATGCCCAGTTCGATGTTTCGAAGTCTTTAAAAATGATTCGCGAATCCTTGTATTTTTCCGGGGTATCACTCCACACATAGAAGTCTTTGTAGGCGAGATCGTCGCTGGAGATGCCGGCACCAGCTGCGGCAACAGCGCGCCGCGACTTTTGAAACCATGGGTTTTGATCGGAAGTGTGATTGATGACCAGCTCCGTGATGACGTGCAGATTTCGCTGGTGCGCCGCATCAAGGAATGCGCGGAAATCATCCAACGTGCCGAAATTTGGATTGACGTCGAAGTAATCGGCAATGTCGTATCCGTCATCTCGCAGCGGCGACGGATAAAAGGGCAGGAGCCAAATGGCGGTGACGCCGAGTTCCTGAAGATAATCCAGTTTCTCGATTAGTCCGCGAAAGTCACCCATCCCGTCCCCGTCGCTGTCGCAAAACGTTTTGACGTGCGTCTCGTAGATGATTGCGTCTTTGTACCAGAACGGATCCACGCTCGTTGGAGTCTCCCCTTGCGCCATGCGTTTAATTTTTGACGTATAAGACGCGCAACGCAATCATCCGTTCGTCAATTGTTCCGCAAGACTTGTGTCTTCTTCCCAGAACAGAAGCGGGCACGTTGCCGTAGCCACTTTCAGAAAAAATGTATGCGTTAATGTACATTGGCGAGTCTGTCTTGGAAACCGATGGACGAAGTGGTCTGTGCAGCTTAAGAGACCTGGTGGTTAGTTCGCGTGCACTCTGCTGATTGATTATTGCAATTTCTTAACCTTTCATGGGACGATCCAAACTCATATCTACCACACGCCGCAAACCAAGGAAACGTCTGCGCGTCACAAAATCGCGGACGCGACCGTTCTCTGTCACCCCGCAACTCGAACCCGGAGCGCCGAGCGACTTGGAATTGATGAAGGCGATCCAAGCGGAGGATCCCGATGCGCTCTCTCAGCTCTACGATCGATACAACGGCATTTTGAAGGCGCTTATTTTGCGAGTGATTCATAACGAAGCGGAAGCTGACGATCTCTTACAAGAGATTTTCATGGAGATCTGGAACCAGGCGAAAAACTTCTCTTCACAAAAGGGCAAACCACTTGGCTGGATGGTGACACTGGCCCGGCGTCGGGCGATTGACGGGTTGCGGAAAAAGCAGGCTTATGCGCGTGCAGAAGAACGGTTGCAAAATGAAACCGAACAACAGCCTGATGCATGGGTCCATAATTCCACCGAAGAAGAAATCGTGCTTAGTGACACGCGCAGCCTGATACGCAAGGTAATCAGTGGGCTTCCACCCGCCCAACAGGAAGCAATCGACCTGGCATTTTTTCGAGGTATGAGCCAGCGCGAAATCGCCGCCAAAACGAATACACCTTTAGGCACGGTAAAGACCAGGCTTGAATTAGGACTAAAAAAAATCTATGACGGCCTAAAGGAGTTGAAAGGTGAACTTTAAGGAATTCCAGAACCAATCGCGCCTCTACGTCATCGGGGCGCTGGAGACGGAAGAGTTGGAGGAATTCGAAAAAGCGCGGAAGAAATTTGGAAAAAAGGCAGAGGACTACATCGGTGAATGTTATGGGTTGCACGAAGCATTCGCGCTGAGTCTGCGTCCGGCAAAGTCTTCAGACGCAATCAAAGACCGCCTCATGACAATGGTGCGTGCGCGAAAAGAAGCGTAATCGCAGGTCGTGGTCTCTCAACCGCCCAAGTCGCGCAGGATGAATTCCTGCAGAAAACCGTAGAGGTTTATCTGGAACAGACTCAGGTCCCGGCGCGACCCAATGGGCGAGCGAAGGTGATCGCCCAATTCGCCTTCGGTGAAGTTATTTTTTGCCGCGATGACCAGACGCGCCTGATTGAGCGCGTTCAGCCAGGCATCAGCATGTTTGGTGGGAATGCGCAGGGTACGATTCGCGAGACTTTTTTCGTTGCCGTTTAGTTGCTCCAAATCGGCAGCCACCGTTTCGGTGGCGCTCTGAAAAAGGCGCCGCAGTTCAGGTTCGACGTACACCTTCCACTCCGCGCAAAGCTCGGTCTCTTTTCTGTTCGCTGGAGAACTGAAAAGACGTTGCTCGGCGGCTGATACCCCGTCTGGGCTGGCGCTTGCGGGAATCTGCCGAAGGAGCTCGGCAAGAAAAGGGTCTAACTCGGAGATCTCGATATGATCGTGGTGCCGGCAAATCTCCATATCAACTGATCTTTTCCAGTGTAGCGAGCAGGAGATAGCCGTGTAACTGCTGCACATAAAGCTCGGCAGGCTCTCGCATGCCGGCCCATAATACTGAACGTCCCTTCTGATGCACCTCTAACATGTGTCTTTCTGCTTTCTCGCGCGGATACCCGAAGACCCGTTGAAAAACCATGGTCACGTAGCTCATTAAATTCACGGGATCATTGTGGACCACTACCTGCCATGGAAGGTCGATATCTTCTTCCGAATGCGTTTCCGTGGTCGGCTCCGCGGTTGTTACCGAGCCAGTCTCATCCAAAACACGAGTCGTTGCCTCTGTTTCTTTGCTCTGGGCCCGGCATCCGACTTCCCGCCGTGGCTCGCGACTCATGGAGGAAACGCTAACATACGACGCTGTCAGTTCAAACAAGCTGTCTGCTATGGCCGGCATCGGAGTACGTGTTTTTGGGGTCCATTCGGCCGGGATCACCGATCCGCGGATACAAGGTTGGCGGCTAAACAGCGCCACTACAGTCGCGCAGAATCTTTTCCTGTATCTTGTGCATTTTCCGTGCCCCGGATCGCGTTTGATCATCGAAGCCATGCAGATGTAGAAGCCCATGGATGATATAGAGGCGAAGTTCGCTCGCGGGCGAGTTCCCAAACGCGCGGGCGTGTCTCTTTGCTGTCTCAACGCTGATAAAGATTTCGCCGTGTTGAAAAGTCAGCACGTCGGTCGGCCCTGTTCGATGCATGAATTTTCGATGTAACTGCGCTATCCGGCGATCCGAGATGAGCCAGACTAAAACCCCATCCAATTTATCCAGGTCCGTCGGTTTTCGCTTGCGTAACTGCAAACAGCGGCGCAAGGCCTTCACGGCGAAATTTTGGAGCTCCGCAACGTTGACGGATACTTTTCGCTGAAGATTACGTACGGAAATGTCTGGAGCTGTCATTCTGAGCGAAGCGAAGAATTTCTGATGATTTCCGCGGGGCAATCGAAAACAATAATCAGAGATGTTTCGCTTCGCTCAACATGACATCCATTATACCGGCGGTCTTTGCTCCGACTGGAAATTACGGGTGATCAATCGTGCGCCTTTATCGAACGTAAAATACGCCCAGGCCCATTGAAATAGGACGAGGAAGCGGTTTCGAAAACCGATCAGAAAAACGATGTGCACGAACAACCACGCCATCCATGCCGGAAGACCGCGCAAGTGAATGAATTTTAGATCCGCGACCGCTTTGTTCCGACCAATTGTAGCGATGTTTCCCTTGTCCCAATAGTGGAAGCGCCGCGGTTTGCGTCCTTTAATCATCGCAAGAATGTTACGCGCGGCGTGACGTCCTTGTTGGATGGCGACGGGCGACACTCCCGGCAAAGGCTCTCCGGTCTGATGTGAAAAGTTTGCCAGGTCACCGATGACCTGAACTTCGGGATGGCCGGGAATGGTAAGATCATCGTTCACAACAATGCGGCCGACCCGATCAACTGGCTCGCCCAGTGTTTTGCCAACAAATGATGCATTGTTCCCGGCTGCCCAAATTTTAACCCTGCAGGGTATGAATTCGTCGCCGAGTTGCACTCCGGCCTCAGTAAGATTCGTCGCTCTTACGCCCGTGCGCACATCTACGCCGAGATCTGTCAGCTGTTTTTTAGCGCTTTGCGATAAGTCCTCTGGAAAAGCTGATAGCAAGCGCGAGTCGCCTTCAATGAGAATGACGCGTGCCCGCGATGGATCGATATGACGAAAATCTTTCGCCAGCGTGTAACGAGAGATTTCTGCGATCGCTCCCGCCATTTCCACACCGGTCGGTCCGCCACCGATGATGACAAAGGTCATCGCCGCCTTGCGCGCCGCTTCATCGTCGATTTTCTCCGCGTATTCGAATGCCATCAGAATCCGACGCCGAAGTTCAATCGCGTCTTCAAGGCTCTTCAATCCTGGAGCCAGCTTTTCCCAATCATTATGTCCGAAATAGGAATGACGGGCGCCAGTCGCGAGAATTAGATAATCGTAGTCGAATTCTAAATCGGCCGTTTTTACTTTTTTGGCAGCGACATCCACGGACTGCACTTCGGCGAGGATGACCTCTACGTTCTTAAATTTGCTTAACACTGAGCGCACCGGAGCCGCAATGTCCGCCGGTGAGAGCGCGGCGGTCGCGACCTGGTACAGTAAAGGCTGAAAAAGATGATAATTTGTGCGGTCGATCACTGTGACCCGCACATTTTTGCGACCAAGCTTCTTCGCCGCCTGAAGGCCGCCAAATCCAGCGCCGATTATGATAACGTGCGGTTTTTGGTTCTGTGATTCCTTCATCCTCGAAAGTTTCAGCAACGTTCAACTCCGAAATGATCGCGGGCAAGCGCTCTACGCAAAACGCAAATATCCAAGGAAAGCAAGGGGAGCGAACAACAAAAGACGGTTGTGAAAACCTAACTACCTAATATCTTGTCGCCTTATGCCAAAGCCAATCGCTCGCAGTAAAACCCGTAAAGCCGTGGCAAAACGCTTCAAGATCACGGCGCGCGGCAAAGTGTTGCGAGCGCACTCCTCGCGGCGCCACTTGTTGTCAACAAAAAGTGCAAAACGGAAGCGCCATTTGAGCAAAGCAGCGCGCGTGGACAGCACAGATGTCGCCCGCATCAAGGCAAATCTCCCATTCGGTTAAGAGTCGTCCGGCTCGTTTGGGGAGTCGACTAATCTAATATCGGCGTACGCTCGCTGGAGAAGCGATTTCTTCGCTTCTAGTCGTTGTTGCCGTTGTGTGTGTTGCTGTGACACCGTACCACTGGCGCGCCGCTTCCAGGGAATCTGGTCCCGGTTCAGGACTGTAAAGATCGCGCCGGTTAACGAGCGTTGTACAGGAGTTCATAGTGGCGAAAAGAAAAGCCAGCAAAAGCCACGCGAAACGTTTCACGGCATCGATGCAAACAGAAGCGTCACAGCTTGTCAATGTCTCCGCCTTTTCCACGAAGGCGATCAGGGTTGCACGATGCCATTGTTGGAGCAAAATTTGACCTCCGTCAGGGGCTATGGATTGAGGACTTACGAATCCCGCCAGGGCAGGAATGCAGCAACGGTAGTCTGATCCTCCTTGCCGTAGTTCTCTGGCGGACTTTTTCTGGTACGGCGAGACTGCCAGACGCGCCGGTCACAGCTGAGCCATGAAACTTCTTAAAACAGAAACGATACGCTTTTCGCAAATAGTGAAGGAACGCGGTCAACCAAATGTTTACACTCTTTGGGAAAAACCCTCCGCAGACCGGCGTTTTCGAGCGCAGCTAAAGAACAGTCGAGTGATGACAGTCCAAAAGAGCGAGAGTGGGACAGACTTTGGAATCATTGGTTTCAAAGAGACGAAAGGTGCGCGTTATCTTGTTTTCCCAAAATCGCTAAAAGGGTTTGCGGACAAGCGCGTCATTGGGATCGATTGGGCACGGGTTCGCGAGTAGTTTGAAGTGAACGTCGTCGCGAACCTGCGAACCCGCGCAGCGCAATAGACAACGCTTGCGCTATTTCATCCCGGTGGCCAGGCCAGCGCGCGTTTGCCAAGAAGATGTACATGCAAATGCGGAACACTTTCACCCGCATCTGGCCCGCAATTGATGACGACACGATAGCCGTTCGATAGCTCGAGTTTCTTCGCCAGATCACGCGCAACCAGAAGCAATTTGCCGAGCAGCGCGCGATCTTCATCCTTCGCATCTGCGAGGTGAGGAATCACTCGCTTGGGCACGATCAGCACGTGGACAGGTGCTTGTGGATCAACGTCGTGAAACGCGACTGCATCATCGTCTTCCCAGATAATTTTCGCTGGAATTTGGCGCGCGATGATTTTTTCGAAAATGGTCATGGCGTGAAGTGGTTAGCCACCTGGAGATTTCGGGTAAATGTGCGCATTCTGGCCGTAATTCAACTGAGAAACGGTATGATTGCGAAAGTCTCTGGGAGGACGCCGGCGAAACTCGTTAGCGCAGGGAGCAATCAAGTCTCTCAACTGCGGGATCGATTGCAGACGTTAGTTTTTCGCGCACGAAGCAGACAATTTCCTCGCGTAACGCATCGCAGGTGCGCGTCCACGTTTTCACCCCGCGAAGATGCTTTACACAAGGCTGCAGCGAGCAAAGCACGAGATTATCGGAGCCGATTTCCATGAGGCTGTTAATTCGCTTTTCCAAAAGATCAAAAAATGCGAGCTCGTAACCTGCGCCGGCATGGTGAGCGATGTCGAGTAACGAGATGTAAATGGGCGGCGGCGCCGGCGCGAAAAAGGGCACAATCTCCTTATAACCGATCGCCTTTAGGACGTACCGTACGGTCTGGGACAACTGACTAAACGCAACGATGTTTTCGTCGTTTCGCAGGTGCAGGTAGAAGGCGATGCTTTCCGTCACGTGTTCAGTTAGCCACCAACTGGGATAGCCAGCTTCATGGGCCGCGCGCGTAATCGCCGCGTGCAGCCAATCCCGGTTGAACTCGAACAGTTGTCCCGAATCTGTGCGGAGATATGGAAATTCTTCCTTAAACGCGACCATGATTCTTACTGGTTGGGATATTTCGTGGCCCGGGCGCGGGCCTCTGCGCGGTCTCAGATGGAAACAACTCTCGCTGCGCCGCATTTGGCTTTACGCGACGCCCAAGAGTATGAATAGCATCTACAAACTGATCGACGTCCTGAAACTGCTGGTACACTGAGGCGTAGCGCAGATAGGCTACTTCATCGATGCCGCGCAGCTTTTCGAGCACTTTGGTGCCGATTACGTATGAAGGAACCTCGCGCCCGCTCGTTTCAAGTTCATGCACAATCTCATCCACAGTGTCTTCCAGAGTGAGAAGACTGGTCGAGCGTTTTTCAAAAGCTTTCGCGATACTGGCGGCTAATTTACGCCGATCAAATGGTTCATGGGTTCTGTCACGTTTCACTACGCGCAGATCAGAGCGCTCGATTTCTTCGTACGTGGTAAACCGGTACTTGCACTTCAGACATTCGCGACGACGACGGATACTGGAGCTATCCCGCGACTGACGGGAATCGATGACCTTGTCATCACGAGACCCGCACTTGGGGCAACGCATAGTATGGAAGTTGCAATTACCATACCATTCGTTGTGGTGTCAATGCTTCTTTGATTGTTTGTACGAGTTAGCGAGGCTGTCGGAAAAAGCGATGCGGGGATGCGAACGCGCTTCAAAAGCTCCTGCGAAACCGAGTAAATCTTGTTACCGGATGTCGGGCGCAGTGCGTTTGGAGTCTGAGGCGTCTTCCATCGCTTTTTAAGGAAGCGAGAGAATCATCCCTCATTGACGCGACGTACGGCCGACGATAGACGCTTCGACATGCAAAACGGCACAGCACGCAGCGCTAACTATGGTCCTTGGCTGGTTGGTCTCGGCGCCGCGCTTTGGGGTACAGAGAGTGCATGGCGGATTCCACTTAACGAGTTGTTCGATGCGAAGGTGATCGTGTTTTGGGAACACGTGCTCATTCTGATCATGTTCCTGCCGATTCTAATCCCGCGCTTACACGAGATCCCAAAAGTGCACGCGCGGACGTGGGGTTATCTTCTTTTTTCAGGTTTCGCTGGCTCGGCAGTCGGCACCATCTTCTTCACCCTGGCATTGAAGTACGGGAATCCGACTGTGGTGAATGTTGTTTTGAATATCCAGCCGGTTATATCAACTGTTGGGGCTTTCCTGCTTTTTGGCGACCGGCTTGCCCATCGCTTCTTCTTTTACGCCGCCATCGCGATCCTCGCCGGCATCTTCGTTTCTGTCACGCATCCAACCATGATTGGGGTCTCCTTTGAACGCGCCGGCCTGAATCTTGGCTCAGGATATGCACTGATCTGTGCGTTGTTCTGGGGACTTTCGACAGTCGCCGGCCGCGGGGTGATGATTGGGATGTCGCTTCGACTTGCATCAAGCATGCGCATCGTCATCGGTCTCGCATGCATGACGCTGATTCTTCTGGCTTACGGCAAACTTCGCGGTGCAGCGCTTTGGCCGACGGCGGCGCAAGCGCACCCCGTCAAGGCAATCGTCCTGCTCTTGTTCCTGGCGTCGATCTCAGGCGGAATTCCGCTCTTGATTTATTTTCAAGGACTGCACCTCACTCGTGCATCAACGGCCGGCTATTTTGAAATGATGCAAACACTCGCGGCAGTGTGCATCACATGGGGGATCTTTCACGCGACGCTCCACTTGCATCAAGTGATCGCAGCATGCGTGCTGATCGCAGCTGTGGCCATGGTTCATCACGTGCAACAACGGGTTGAACACGCAGGTCAGCTGGCCAACCAAGCGGCGACGCGAACCGAAACTAGCTAGTGTGCCTAAGAGCGCCGTCTGCCTCAAGACGTGGCTGGAACGTTCTCCTGCTTGGATTCCTTCGCTGGCGTGGTTTTCTCAGGAAACTCGAAACCAACTTTATCCTCTTCCAATTTCAAGTAGGCGGAAAATGGGCGTCCTCTTTTCGAGATGAAACCGTCGAGGAGATCGGTTTTTCCCGCTGCCAGGAGCTTCTGGGCCTGCTCCTTTGGAATGTCCTTACCGAGAATTGTTTTGCTTAGTTTGAATTTGCATGGCCTCCGGTCGGCCTGCGAATGGTCACAAATGTAGCTATTCTCAGTTTCAAAAATCTTTCCGCCGCACTTTGGACATTTGCCGAGCGATTCTTTGCCCGTGAAATCGATTTTGGCGACCGGTTCCTTGGGCTTTCGTTCCTTTTTGGTCTTTGGCTCGCGCTTTTCAAATTCGAAGCCGACATCTTTCTTGTCGGTCTGCACTAGAAATGCTTTGAACGGCCTGCCTTTGCGGGAAATGAAGCGCGGGAGCAAATCGGTCTTGCCGGTGTTGAGCAGTTTTGTCATTTGGTCGGGATCTACCGGTTGCTGCAAAATGACTTTGCCGGCTCGAAAGTCGCACGTCTTATTGGGTCCTACTGAATTTTCGCAAAGGTAGCTCATTCCCAACTCGAACACGCGCCCGCCACACTTTGGACATTTGCCAAGCGGCTCCTTTCCTGAGAAATCCACCGGTTGCGCTGCACCGTTCTCCTGACCATTCGGCCCGAAATCAAATTCAGCCTTGAAATCATCACTTAGCTTGAGCACTGCTGGGAAGCGTTTGCCTTTCCTACTGCGAAAGCCGCTTAAGGGACCTACCTGTTTGTCACGCACGAGAGTCTCAAATTCTTCGCGGCTTAACAATCGACCCGCAATAGTCTTCCAAATCGTAAAATCGCATTTCTCGTTTGTGCAGGTGAAACTTTTGAACCGCTCGACGACAGGCGAACCACATTTTGGGCATGTGCCGAAGGGTTCGCTTTCCGGCATATGTTCATCGGGATGAAAATGCTTCGCCTTGCCGACGATTTCTTCTGTGAGTTGGCGAATGTCGTGCATGAACGCGTCGCGCGTAAGCTTGCGATGCTCGATTTCGCGCAAACGAAATTCCCATTCGCCGGTGAGTTCCGGGCTTGTCAGCTCGGGCACCGCATTTTTCAAAAGAGTGATTGTTTGGATAGCCTTTGCCGTTGGTTGCAGTTCTTTTCCTTGTCGGGTCAGGTAGTGCGCTGAAATCAACGTCTCGATGATGGATGCGCGAGTGGCCGGTGTGCCGAGCCCTTTCTCCTTCATCGCGTCACGTAGTTCTTCATCCTCAACAAGTTTTCCTGCGGCCTCCATCGCACCAAGAATGGTCGCTTCGGTGTAGCGAGCCGGTGGCTTGGTCTGGTCGGTTTTGATTTCGACGCTAATCGTCGCAACGCGTTCGCCTTGCCTGACAGGCGGCAGATTTTCCTCCGGCTTGTCACTCGCGGCTTCACGGCCATAAACTTCCAACCATCCGGACGCGACGAGAATTTTTCCGTCTGTCTTGAACGCCTCACCTTCGACACGTGTGATCCGAGTCGTGTTCTCGTATTGCGCAGGTGGAAAGAATACGGCCACGAATCGCCTAGCAATGAGATCGAAAATCTTGCGCTCGTAATCATCGAGTGACGGTGAAACCGCCCCGGTTGGAATAATTGCAAAGTGATCTCCAACTTTTGCATCGTTGAAAATGCGTTTGTTAGGCTTCACCCAATTGTTGTCGAGCACCTTGCGCGCGAATGGATTGTCGATCTTGGTCAGCGTCGATCTTACTGTGGGGAGGTAATCCTCCGGCAACGCACGCGAGTCCGTGCGTGGATAGGTAATTGCTTTGTGCTTCTCATAAAGGGCTTGCGCGATTTGCAATGTGCGTTTCGCCGAGAGCCCGAAGCGATTGTTCGCTTCGCGTTGCAAAGTCGTGAGATCATACAGTTGCGGCGCGACCTGTGTGGTCGGTTTTTTCTCTTCCAGTTCGACGATCCCTTGTTTGCCACTGCATTTGCCTTGAATGGCGTCCGCGATTTCGCGATGCCACAATCGCGGCGCAGCGCGGTGCTCGTCCCAGAGAGAACCGTTTGCAGAATCAAGTCGCTGCTCGGCATCGGGCAGATTCAACTGAAGGCGACCCAGCAGTCTCTGGGTTCGCTCGCTTTCAGTCTCGTCCTTTTTAAATGGTTCATCGAACCAACGCCCCGCATATTCGCCCGCTGCAGCACGAAATTTGCCGATGATCTCGTGTACCTCGCGCGGTTTGAACTCCAGAATTTTTCTCTCGCGGTCCACGATGATCGTCAGCGTCGGAGTCTGCACGCGGCCAAGCGAAGTGACCGTGCTTCCACGGCCGCCGCTGAGCCGCAACGTAAACGCACGCGTCGCGTTGATGCCGACCAGCCAGTCTGCTTCGTTCCGGCTCCGCGCTGCGCTGGCGAGAGGTTGCATCTCAGCGTCGGTGCGCAATCGGTCAAAGCCGTCGCGAATCGCCTCCGGCGTCATCGATTGCAGCCAGAGACGCTTGATCGGCTTTTTTGTGCCTGCGTATTGGATGATATAGCGAAAGATCAATTCACCTTCGCGACCGGCGTCGCAGGCATTGATGATATCCAAAACGTTTTTGTCTTTGATGAGTTTGCGAAGAACATTGACCCGACCGCCCATTTTTTCTGCAGGCGCAAGTTCGAATTCCGGCGGCATGATGGGCAATTTCTTCATATCCCACTTGTCCTGTGCTTTCATCGAAGCGGGTACCGCGAGCTCGAAGAGGTGACCAATCGCCCACGAGATGAGATATTTCTCGTTCTCGTAGTAATCCTTGCCCTTTTTGAAGCCACCCAGCGCCTTGGCGATGTCGCCGGCAACCGATGGCTTCTCTGTAATTATGAGAGATTTGGACATGGGGGCTGGCAATCGAACCCACTTACAGGACTTTTGCAAGTGGGAGACATTTTTTAGGCACGCGTGCCCTTGGAAGTCCACATAACACGGTACCTATCCCAGTTTTACAAAATATTTTCCCGGTAATTGTTTAACCAAACGCTTCAATTCCAATTGCAACAGAGTGGATGAAACCGTCGCGCTCGGCAGTTTTGTTTTATCTGTGATGTCATCAATTGATGTCTCGGTTGGCTCGATGGCGTCGTAGACGCGGCGCTCTTCCTCAGAAAGCGACGGCAAGGGCCTCGCGGCGGCTTCGGCAGACGGTTTTGCCTCAGGCAGGAGAATCTGCAGGTCATCCAGGATGTCGCTGGCATCCATGACCAGCTTGGCGCCTTGCTGGATGAGACGATTGGATCCCATCGCGCTCGGCGCGTTAATATGACCAGGCACAGCATACACCGATCTTCCTTGTTCGAGTGCCTGCGAAGCCGTGATGAGCGCCCCACTATTCAAGCCTGCTTCCACGACGAGAATCCCGTGACTCCAACCCGAAATGATCCGGTTGCGCATTGGGAATGTTTGGCGATCTGGTTCAATTTCCATGGAAAATTCGGACACAATCGCGCCATTTCCTGCTCGAATTTTTTCGGCAAGCGCAGCATTTTCGGGCGGATAGAGCCTCGCGAGTCCGGAGCCGATTATCGCGATCGTCCGGCCTTTTGCTGCCAGGGCTCCCTGATGCGCAGCGGTATCGATCCCGCGGGCCAGTCCACTGATTACGGTCAATCCCGCATAGGCGAGTTGAAATGCGAGCTTTTTTGCAGATTCGACTCCGTAATGTGTAGTGCGCCGAGCACCGATGACACCGATTGCGTGATGGTCGCGTTCTTCTAGTTCCCCCCAAACGTAGAGCACGATTGGCGGCGCATGAATCTCGCGCAACGCCTTGGGATACGACGGTGATTCCTGTGTAATAACCGTAGCTCCGAATTCGCGAATCCGGTCAAGCTCCGCGCCAAGATTAACAATCGATTCCCAGTTGCTAATTTGATCGGCTACTTCGTTGCCGATTCCTTCGACTTTTCGAAGTTCGTTGCGTTTAGCCGCGAGAATTTCTTGCGGCTCCTTGAATACCTCCAGCAGTTTTCGCAACCGCACTGGCCCGATTGTCGGCAGCATGTTGAGCGCGATACATGCTTCCGTCGCGTTCATCTGTGAGCCCCAAGCTAGAGACTAGCGCGATTTCTAGAAGGGAATTTCGTCGTCGTCTGGCTCTGCCGATTTAGCGGACTTCGGCGGCGCAGTCGTTTTGCTGCCGGCGCTTCGATCTTCTTCGGTGGTCTCACCGGTGGCGCCGCCCGGACGACCGCCTAGCAATTGCATGCTCTCGCCTACCACGCGAAGTTTGGTGCGTTTTTGCCCGGTCTGCTTGTCATCCCAGCTGTCCATTTGCAGACGGCCTTCGATGAAAATGGGCCGGCCCTTCCTTAAATATTCGCCGGCGATTTCAGCCAGGCGCGCCCACAAAACAACATCGACAAAAGTAACTTCTTCGCGTCTCTCTCCGCCCTCCGTTGTGTAAACGCGGTTGACGGCGATGCCGAGATCGCACACTGCACTGCCCTTGGGCGTATAGCGGACTTCCGGATCGCGTGTGAGGTTTCCAAGCAGAATGACTTTATTGAAACTGGCCATTCCTGGCTTATATCCAAGTCACTTGGCTTTCGCCATCTTTTTCGCAGGTTTTTCCTTCTTTTCCTGGAGACGCTGATAATTCTGGCGATAAACCTCGGGGTCGAGCTTGAATTTTGAGCGCAGTTTCGCAATCGACTGAGGCTCGGCGTTGAAGACAAAGTTGACGTAATATCCGGCGTTGAGCGGTCCCGAGGCATAGGAAAACTGCCGCTTATCCATTTTCTGCACCTGTTCGATCTGTGCGCCTTCTTGTTGGAACTCAGATTCCAATCGATCGATGATTTCTTTGACTGTTTCTTCCCGGCCTTGCGCGTTTAGCACAAGCAGGGCTTCGTAACGGTTTTTCATGGTTCTTCAGTTTTGTTGAAAATGTTCATCGCGGAAATGAGATCATTGTCAATCGCGCATTTTACCGCTTCTGCCGCGCGATCGATTGTGGATCTAACAATCGGTTTCTCTTCTTCAAAGAATCGGCTCAATACGTAATCGACTGATCCTGCACCTGGAGCCTCTCCGATTCCGATGCGCAGACGGGGGATCTCTTCGGTACCAAATTGCATAATGACGGATTCAAGGCCGTTGTGGCCGCCGGATCCGCCGCCGAGCCGCAATCTGAGGCGGCCAAGCGGCAACGCCATATCATCAAGCATCACAAGAATCTCGGGCGGGTCGATCTTATAAAACTGCGCTATTGCCAGGAGCGCATAGCCACTCCGGTTCATGTAGCTCATCGGTTTTGTGAGAAACACACCTCCGCACTTGGCAAATAAGGCGTCCCATTTTGTCGATTTTTCCCAAGTCGATCCAAACTGCGCGGCAAGCTGATCGGCTACCATGAAACCAATGTTGTGTCGGGTGGACGCATATTCTGGTCCAGGGTTTCCCAGCCCGGCAACCAAGCGAATCTGTGGAGTTGATCCTTCCACGTCCGCTCAATCCACAATCCGGTCCGAGCCGAACTGACATTTTCCAAAATCCGCAATCAAGAAGGCTACTTCTTTTGCTCTTTTTCCTTTGGAGCCTTTTCCTTTGCAGCTGGCGCGGCACCAGCAGCTTCGCCCTCTTCTTTCTTCTCAGTGATAACTTCTGGTCCTGCCGCCGCTGCTTCAGCCTCAACGGCAACCGGTTCTTCTTCCACGACTGGAGCCATGACGGAAAAGGCCGTCAAATCCACCGGCACCTTTGCGGTAACGCCGGACGGCAGTTGAATGTCGCGTACGTGAATGGAATCGCCGATATTTAATTGCGATACATCTACGGTAATTCGATCTGGCAAATCACGAGGCAAACATTCGATGGCCAGGGCCCGCAGGCTCTGCTCAAGGAGTCCGCCGAAAGTCTTAACCCCGACGGGAGTGCCAGTCGGTTCGAGGGGAACTTCAGCCTGGATGGTTTCATCCATGGAAATGGCGTGAAAATCGACATGGACGATCTCGCCACCCACCGGTGAATGCTGCACCTCCTGCACCAGCGCCGCGCGATTCGATTTTTCACCCGCGATCTCGAGGTCAACCAAGACGTTTTCACCTGAGGCATGGCTCATCATTGCATTGATGTCCCGGGCGGTGACTTGCAAGGGCTGAGGTTTAACTTTTCCACCGTAAATGACGGCTGGAATAATTCCGCGAGCGCGTAGTTTGTTCACCCCCGAGCGGCCGACGTTCGTTCGCGGCTCTGCCTTTAACTTAACTTGTTTTGCCATTTGTTCCGTTCTCTATATTAAACAGCGACGAGACCGACTCGTCATTGTGAATCCGCTTGATGCCTTCCCCGAGAAGCTCGGAAACGCATAGCACCGTGGTTTTAAACCCTTTGACGGTGCGCACAGGCGTGCTGTTCGTGGTTACTAATTCCGCAATTTGAGACTTTTGCAAACGGTCGATCGCGATATCGACCAGAACAGCGTGCGAGACGCCAGCGTAGATTTTTTGTGCGCCGCGTTTTTTCAAAAGCTCTGCCGCGGAAGTGAGTGTGCCAGCCGTCTCGGTTAAGTCATCGACTAACAGCACATCGCGCCCTTCCACTTCGCCGATGAGATATAACGCTTCGGTCTCGGTGGCACTTCGGCGTTCCTTTGCCACAATTGCGAGATTGGCATGCAGTGCCTCGGCGTAAGCTGAAGCCATCTTGAGCCCGCCCAAATCTGGCGACACAACTGTCGTTTTCCCGGTGAGTTGTTGTCGCAGATACTTGATTAACACGGGCAGGGAATGGAGGTGATCCACGGGTATGTCGAAAAACCCTTGTACCTGTTGTGCATGCAAATCCATTGTCAGCACGCGACTTACTCCGGCGGCATACAGCAAATTCGCCACCAGTTTCGCTGTAATCGGGACCCGTGGCTGATCTTTCCGGTCCTGGCGCGCGTATCCGAAGAATGGAATCACGGCAGTGATCCGGTCTGCGCTTGCGCGCCGAGCTGCATCCACCATGATGAGCAACTCCATCAGATGCTGGTTAGTAGGCGGACAGGTCGGCTGAATGATAAAAACGTCGTGGCCTCGGATGTTCTCCTCGATCCTTACGTAGGTCTCGCCGTCGGGAAATGAGCTAATCGTGGCTCGCCCCAGCGGCACACCCACGTATTTGCAAATGCGCTCAGCCAGGTCGCGATTAGCAGAGCCGCTGAAAATCTTTAATTCCGGTTGGAGCGCGAACATGGAGCGGCTAACTTAGGCGTGGGGGAATGGCCTTGGCAATCTTCAAAACTTGCCAACTAACTTTTCTGTAGCGAAGTTTCAGTACCCTGATTTTCTCAAAATGAGTGCCGAGGTTATTCGAATAGAACGAGCGACAACAAACTCCAAGTTGTTCGCGCATACTCGCTGGGATGCCATACCAGCGCTGTCCGGTCTATTTCATCTGGCTTACTTCATTGGATTGTTTTTCCTCTATCCGCATGCGCCGTTGTGGGTGATGCTGATTCTCGGATTCATTTACTCGCTGATGGTGAATGCGAACGTCAACGGAGTGGGGCACAACTTCATTCACAATCCGTTCTTTCGCTCCCAGACTCTGAATCGCATTTTTGGAGTCACACAATCCATTGCCTGCTGTTTCTCGCAGACGATGTACGACGCCGTGCACATGCAGCATCACAAGGGAAATTCCGATCACCGGGACGAAAAAGGCGATACCGTTGATTGGTTGTCCATTTATCGTCACGGTCACGACGGCGAAGCGGAAAATCCATGGCGCTATGTGTTCTTGAGTTTCTTTCGGGACGATGTCGGAGCAATTCGCAGGGAACTGCGCAAACGCAACAATGGCGATCTATTCTGGGGCAATCTTGAGCTGGCTGCGTTCGCGACCACGCTCTTTGTAATGTTCCTGTTCAACTGGCGATACGTCATCTTTTATTTCCTGCCGTTCTGGTATCTGGGTCACTGCTTTAGTTATCTCAACGGCTACTATCGGCATTATGGTGCAAATCCCGATAAACCGATCGCCTGGGGTGTAAGCAGCTACGGAAGAATCTACAATTGGCTGTTTTTCTACAACGGCTACCATGCCGAGCACCATTTCCGCCCCAAAGTGCATTGGACGAAGATGGAAAGATTTCATCAATCCATCGAAGAGGTACAAAAACAGGAAGGCGTCCGTACAATCAAGCGCGCGCATATGCTCGGTTTTCTGGACCCGGATCTACCGAAACGCGGTGAGCGCAAGGATACAGAGGTAGAGGCGATTGACCTCAATCACCCGCGGGCGGTTCGGTGAACCGCCCCTGCCTACGCGAAACCTGCTCGAAGCTTTTCCTTCTTACCTTCGCATTCTTCCTGCAATCGACGCATTTCCGATGCAAGCTGCTTCTCAAGTGATTGCGCTTCTTCGAGATTTCCAGCGATTTGCGCCTTGCGAATTTGATCCTTCAAGAAGACTTCTCTCTCGGCGATCTTCGCCCGATAAACCGAATCGACTTCTGCGATTTCGTTTTTCTGGTCTTCGGTGAGTGAGATGGATGGTGCTGCTTTCTCGAGCCGCTCCATTGCCAGTTGGTAAGCCGATTTCATTATCGATCTTGGTTTCTAATGGTGGCCTTGTTTCCAATCGTAGTATTGCATGTGGGAAATCAATTTCTAAGTTAATTCAATGTCTTCGCGAATCCAATTGCTCAGCATCGATTTCGACGGCACCCTCGTTTCACACGTGGGCGAACCTGCACTGAACCGGCAGTGCGTGGAGTTGATTCGTGAGCTGCAAGACGTCGGTGCGATCTGGGCGATCAACACCGGCCGCTCGGTCGATCTACTCGAATCTGGGCTTACCAATTTTGAATTTCAGATCCGACCGGATTTCATCCTGACAACCGAACGCGATGTCTTTCGTCGCGGGGGAAACGGGGACAAATGGGAGCCGTTCGGCGACTGGAATGATCGCTGCGCACGCGATCATGCCGAGTTATTTTCTTCAGCTCAGCCAGTGCTCGCCGAGGTAATCGACTTCGTGACTCAGGAAACGAAGGCACGCCTTATTTATGATTCGGATCGGCTCGAAGGTCTTGCTGCGGAAAATGAAGAAGAGATTGAACACATTGCGAGGTTTATCGAGCAAGCCCGAGGCGGGCATCCAAAGTTTGATTACCAACGGAACGGCATTTACCTCCGTTTTTGCCACACTGATTATCACAAAGGTGCCGCGCTGGCTGAGTTGGCACGCCTAGTGGACGTCGCGCGCGACAACATCTTCGCGGCCGGCGATCATCACAACGATATTTCAATGTTGAATGGAAAAGTTGCTGCGATGCCATCCTGCCCGGCGAACGCAATCCCTGAGGTGCAAAACGCAGTGCGCAACGCAGGCGGTTATGTGGCGCAGCAAGAGCACGGCGCGGGCGTTTACGAAGCGCTGTTGCACTTTGTGAAAAGTTAAAAGGTTGAAAAGTTAAAGAGTCAAGACGGAACTCCGAGCCGCAGGGATTGTTAATCCGTAGCCCTTTTAACATTGTAACTCTGTTAACTATTTAACTTCTGCCGTAGCCAGCGCCAACGGCGCATCAGCTTCAATCTGCCCAGCAAACCGATTCGTCATGTAAGTGAGAAGTAGTACCCAAAAAGTAAGCGCGAGGCCGAAAAGTGGAAATTGGAGAGCAAGCGGCAGGGAATAGATAATTGCCATTAGCGGAATCCAGACCGCCCATGTGGCGAGCAATGTCGGAATGATTTTGTCGCGATAATGTTTCCACGTAAAAAGATCGCGAATGGGCTGCATCGAGATGCCGCTGTTCTTCCACTCATAGGTCAGCACACCAAACGGCGCCGCAAAAAGGGGATTGTAACCAAATTGATCGACGCAAATTTTCGCTGCGACCACTGGCACTGTGGCAACGTCTCCAAACCAGGCCGCTTGATTTCGATACAAGAGATCGACAAGCGTTCCATCGAGTCCCCATACCGGCACGGTAAACAGCAAATTACGAAGATTCCGACGAGTGGGGCGCCCTCGCTGGAAGAAAAGAATCAAGAACAATTCCGGAATAAGTGCGCCCGCCGTTATGGATGCGACGATTACAAACAGGATCCCGCCTGTGCGCTTTAACTCGGCTAGCTGCGAGAATAACGCGAACGCCGTGTGACTTATGTAAAAACTCAGGAGCAACATCAGCATGAGCGCCTGGATAATTAACGCTGGCAGTGCGTTAGCTCGCGCAGCCTCCCAACCGAGGGTGAGTGGCGAGCGCGTTCGGTGCATCGCCGTTGAGTGTTCTCCGTGCGCCTGCGCGATCAAGCAGAAATCTGTACACTGTAGACGCTTCGCGGTGCGGAGCGGGGCGCAGATTTTAATCAGCAGCGCCGCCCACGCCGCCCAAAGGTCGACGGCTAGACAAAAATTTTACCAGTGAACGCTTCCACTGGCTCCAGGCCCGCCTGGAGTAAACCTTCCATCGTCAGACGTTTTTTCCCCAGGAACAGGTGTACTGGACGTAGCAGCCTGGGAGTCCGAGTCACTGCTCATCGAATTCCCGGACGATGCACAGGCTGAAAGCAGCGATGCGACCACCAGAAACAGAACCGCGCTTAGTGCAAAGCGTTGCTTCACGCGACGAAGGTACCTTTGGCGGTGTTTGATGCAAGGCGCGGTGTCCGGTAGATTTTGTAGTGAAGAGCGCCGTCAAGACCGATCTCAAATCTCTTATTCTTAGCGAGCTTCAGGAGCACCTCCGGAACCTGGGAGAACCGTCATATCGCGCGGGGCAGGTCACCGAATGGCTTTACAAAAAGCGCGTCGACACGATCGACAAAATGACTAATTTATCGCAGCCATTGCGCAAGCGCCTTTCGGAGACGTTTTCCCTTGGCAAGATCGACGCCATACGAGTGCTTGGCGCGCGCGACACGACGCGGAAGTTTCTTTTTCGTTTAGCCGACGGAAATTTGATTGAATCGGTTTTGATTCCGGCATCGCTGGCCCTTTACGGTGGGAGATCGGACCGTCGGACAATCTGTGTCTCGACTCAGGTGGGCTGCGCCTACGGCTGCAAATTCTGCGCGAGTGGTTTGGAAGGTTTTTCTCGCAATCTGAGCACAAACGAAATTGTCGACCAGCTCATCGCTGTTGAGCGTGCGACTGGTGAAACGATCGACAACATTGTGTTCATGGGAATGGGCGAACCGCTCGCCAACCTGGAAAACGTGCTCCAGGCGATTCGGATAATTAATGCGGAGTGGGGCCTCGGTGTCGGCGCGCGCCACATCACGATTTCAACCAGCGGGTTGGCGCCGCAGATCCGCAAACTGGCTGAAGAACCTTTGCAAATTCGGCTGGCCGTTTCGCTGCACGGTGCCACTGACGAGGTTCGCAATCGGATCATGCCGATCAATCGCCGTTACAACATCGAGACACTGCTTTCGGCTTGCGACTATTACAAAGCTCACAAGAAGCAGCGCCTTAGCTTCGAATACATCTTGATCGCAGACGTGAACGATTCTGACGACCAGGCCCGTCTCCTTTCTCGTCACGCACACCGGCTCTCGGCAAAAGTGAATTTAATTCCGTACAATAGTGTGTCCGGTCTCCCCTGGACGCGACCTTCAGAAAAGCGTCAGGAAAAGTTTCTATCGATCCTACGAGGCGAAGGGATTCCGGTGACGTTGCGCCGCGAGAAAGGGCATGACATCGATGCCGCATGCGGACAGTTGCGATTGCAAACGGAGCGCGAAGCGCTCGCGAGCGGATAGCCGTATCGACGCGCCCGTTGGTCGCGCTCCATCAAAAGACTTTGCACGCAGAGACAAGCTCGCGTTTAGTCTTTCATCATGGCCGGCTACGAGGGTGAGCCCGAACGCGTCTGGGACGAGTACCAGTGGGAGCGTTTTCTACAGCAACAGGAGGGCAAAGCAGAAAAGTACATGCGATTGCTGGAAGAACACCTTGATGATCCTCAACGCGACGAGATCATCGCTCGTGAAATGGGTTGGACTCAATTCTTGGATACCAGGGATTGGAGTGCGGAGCTCGATGCGCTGCCGGATGAAGACGCAGCGGAAGAGGACAACCGTGGAATCGACGACACATTCAAATCAGCAGAGACTTTTGAAGGACATGATCTGTATCGTGCTGCCTTCGCTTTGACGATTTGGATTGATCACCTGTTCGATCGAAACGATTTGCTTCCGAACGAGCCGGCAGCTGTAAAATTGGCCACGCAGGCTGCGGTGGCGAACGCCAAGCTGGCCGCAGCTTTGAGTGGCGATAGTCTGAGTGAAATTGGGATGACAATCGCCTATTTAAAGCGGGCCTTGAAAGCAATCACGGTTTCGATGGACGCGGCGGCGCAACTCAGGAAGGTCGCTGGCCTGGTTACCCGCGCACAATATGCAGTCCTGCGACAGCGACTTTTTCAAGTGCGGGATGGCATTGTCACTCTGATGGGTGAGTACCGCAGGGAGTGGCGGCGCCGGTTCGGCCCTGAAAGCTTTCGGGGTTGAATGAAACAGGGCCCGCTCCCGTCCAATTCATGCAAACGGAAGCGACTCTGGCTCAGGCCGATGTGTCGGACTTGGACTTGGTGACACGATGCCAGGCTGGTGACACCGAGGCATTCGACCAGCTGGTAACTCGCTACCGAACACGAGTATTTGGCATGATTTACAACATGGTTCATAGCGAGCAGGACGCATGGGACCTTGCTCAGGACAGCTTCCTCAAAGCATGGAAATCGATTAAGCGCTTTCGGGGACGCTCGTCGTTTTACACCTGGATTTATCGGATCGTCATGAATGTGACGATCGACTGGCTCCGCAAAAAACAAGTTAAGGGTGGAGGCAGCGAGTTCGACGATTCGGTCCAGCTAAAACACATTGAACCGGCATCTAAGACCGTGCCAAAGTCAGAAGCTTTGCCTCACGAGATGATTGAACGCCGCGAGATTCGCGGGCGAATTGACAAGGCGATTGCTCAGCTCTCGCCTGAGCAACGCGCGGTTATTTTGATGAAAGAGATCGAAGAGATGCAATATCATGAAATCGCGGAAGCACTGGGCTGCTCTATAGGCACGGTGATGTCGCGCCTGTTTTATGCGCGCAAGAAATTACAAAATTTGTTGAGGGACGTGTATGAAAACATTTGAAGAAAAGTGGACCGCATGGCTGGACGGACAGCTCAGCGAGCGAGAACTGGCGGAATTCGAGGCGTCGTTGCCAGACAGAGCTGCCGCTGAAGCTGAAAAAGCGGACGTAAGAAAACTTGGCGTTCTTTTGAAGCGTGAGTTGGGTGTCTCTGCGTTCGCAAACGAAGAATTTTTTAGCCATCAGCTCCGCGAAAGAATCCTTGAAAGTAGCGTGCCTTCTGCGAAGCGGGAAGCCAATGCCTCAACGTGGTGGACAATTCCTCGCCTGTTGTGGACGGGGACCGCGTCGCTCGCCGTCTTTTTGATTTTTACAATCTTCGTCATTCGCGACAAGAATCCCGCGGAGGAATCGCAATACCTCACCCAGATTCTAAATGCGCGCGTTGATCCGGTTGTCAGCCCGAATGCAACCGTCTCAATGTTCGAGGTGAAGCAAGACCGGGTAACGGTGTTGTGGACGGAGGGTCTCCAAAGTTTGCCTGCCGATTACGCCGCCAAATAATTGCTCATGGGTCGCACGCTGGCGTTCTTAATTTCTTTTGTCTCACTAATCATAGGTGCGACGTCTGAGTTGCAGGGTGCGGAAACGGTGTGGAGCGGACTTGTAATTGCGGAAAATGTTGCGCAGCCACAAACAATTCCGCCGGAACTCACGCGGATCGAGGGGTCACTGAAAAAATTCTTTGGCTACAACCAGTTTCAGGTGATCGGTCAGTCGCAAAAGACTCTGAAGACCGGACAGGAAGACTGGCTCGCAACCAGCAAATTTTTTGGGCTACATGTCGACGCACAGGGCGAAAGCGCGGCCGGCTACGTTTTGAATTTGAAGCTTTATAAGGAGAAAGAGCTCTTGCTAGAAACGGATGCCAAGCTGAGCAAACGCAGTCCTCTGGTCATCAAAGGTCCCCAGATTGGCAGCGGACAATTGTTGCTCGTGTTGGTCATACAATAAGCGACGCGCATTGCTTCACGCTAGAGATGCGTACCCTGCTTCTGTTTCTTCTGGCTGAACTTGCAATCATGTCCTCGGCACCTGCTTCAGAAAAGCCATTCAGTTTCAAAGACACATCCGGAAAGCTCCCGAAAGAAGTGGTTCCGACGGATTACTCTGTTCGGATCATCCCTGATATCGACAAGTTGACATTTGCAGGGACGGAGACCGTAAAGCTCGACGTTCGTAGCCGCGTTCGCCAATTGGTGTTGAATGCACTCGAACTCAAAATCGAAGCGGCGTCTATCGATGGCAAAGAATTGCCCGCCTCTGCAATCAAGATTGACGAGAAAAACGACCTGCTTGCGCTTGCGTTACCGTCAGAGCTTGCGACCGGCGAGCACACGCTCACGCTTCGTTTCACGGGTAAAATAAATGAGCAAGGGCAGGGCCTTTTCTACATGCGGTATCAGGAGCAGGGCAGTGGCGCTCGGAAGACCATGCTGGGAAGTCAATTTGAAGCGACCGATGCCCGTCGATTTTTTCCCTGCTGGGACGAGCCGGTCTTTCGCGCGCGCTTCCAATTGACCGCGGTCGTGCCAGAAAACTGGCTCGGTGTGTCGAACATGCCAATTGAGAACGAGAAAAAAATCGCTGGCGGCAAAGAGGTGCGCTTCGCTGCGACGCCGCGGATGTCCAGTTACCTGAATGTTTTCGTTGCAGGCGAACTTGATTTCATTGAATCACGAAGCGGCCCTACACAGCTCCGGGTGATTACGACGAAAGGCAAGGCTGAGATGGGGCGCTACGCGCTCGAAGCCACTGCGCAAATCCTGCAATACTACAACGATTATTTCGGGGTGGCCTATCCCTTGCCGAAACTGGATCAGATCGCGATGCCCGGCGGCTTCGGGGGCGCAATGGAAAACTGGGGCGGCATTACCTACTACGAATCGAAACTTCTGTTTGATCCGAAAAGTTCTTCTGCGGAAACAAAGCAAGATATCTACGAGGTTCTCGCACATGAAATGGCACACCAATGGTTCGGCGATCTCGTGACAATGGCATGGTGGGATAATCTTTGGCTCAATGAAGGATTTGCCTCGTGGATGGGCTCCAAATGTACAGCGCATTTCAATCCACAATGGGAAGTCTGGCTACGCCGGGAATTCCCTCGGGATCCAACCCGCCGCGTCGGAATCGCCAAAGAAGCAGCAATGGAAAGCGACGCGCGCTCGACCACTCATCCGATCCAACAGCCGGTCGCGACCGAGGCCGAAGCCAACGGCGCTTTCGACGACATAACTTACAAAAAGGGCCAGTCGTTTTTGCGGATGCTGGAAAGTTTTCTCGGCGAAGATGTGTTTCGAGAAGGAATTCGCCGTTACATGGCGGCGCATATGTATTCAAACACTACGACAGCGGACTTATGGAATGCGCTTTCGGAAACCTCCGGCAAAGCGGTCGCGGAAATCACGGCCGGTTGGACAGAGCAACCGGGATTTCCGGTCGTAAAAGTGAAACGAGAGCAAGATGGCAGCATCTCGCTCACGCAGGAACGGTTTACCGTCAATTTCAAGAACGCTCCACCACTTGAATGGAAAATCCCGCTCACGCATGCGGTAGTCGGCGGAGTTCCCGAGACACTGTTGATGACCGGAAAGTCCGACAGCGTTCACGACGTCCCGCAGAGTCGAGCGCTCAAGCTCAACCTAAACGGCGCCGGAAATTATCGCGTCGAATACGACCAGCCATCGTGGGAATTATTGGTGGGGGCTTTCAAGAACCTGGGCGTTGAGGATCGCGTCAATTTACTGAGCGACACGTGGGCTCTGGTGCAAGCCAATCGCGCACCGATCTCTCTGTACTTTGAGTTAGTGGAAAAACTGCCGGCTTCGACCGAACTGGCCGAACGCGAACAGATCATTCATGTACTTGATTTTGTTAACCGGCTTTTGAGTGGCAGTTCTGAACAACAGAAATTTCAGGGCTACGCAAGATCACTCTTGCGTCCTGGCTTTGATGCGATTGGCTGGGAGACTAAACCGAACGAGCAAGCGGCCGTTGAGAACCTCCGCGCGAGCCTGATTACGGCGCTTGGAAAGCTCGACGATCCGAAAGTCGTCGCGAATTGTCGCGAACATTTTAAGGCTTTTCTCGCGAACCCAGAATCGCTGGCACCTGATCTTCGCCCAGCGGTTTTTTCGGTTGTCGGGCATTATGCTAATGAAGCGACTTGGAACGAGCTTCATCAGCTTGGCCTCAAGACAACAAGCATTGAAGAAAAGCAAAACTATTACGACGCCTTGGCCGGAGCGATGGATCCAAAGTTGGTGAAAAAGACGCTTCCTATTGCGCTTACCGACGAGTTGTCGACAAGCCGTGCGGTCTATCTTGTCTCAAGAATTGCTCGTGAAAGTGGTCACCCGGATATCGCATGGGATTTTGCCAGGGCGAACATGAAAACGCTGCTCGCAAAGACCGATGCGCTTGGCGCCAACACATATGCCCCCAGTTTGTTTACCTTTTTCTCGGACAATTCGCGCGCCGAGGAGTTAGGAAGATACGCGAAGACCAGTCTGCCGACTGCGAGCGCTCCGGAAGTAGCAAAAGCCGTAGATGAAATTCAGTTCCGATCAGAATTCAAACGACGACTTGTTTCTGAACTCCCCGAGTTCATCCACAATCGCGCGAGGAAATAGCGTTGCCTTCAGGGTTGCTGCTGCGGAGTTGGCAGCGGAGAAAGTGCAGCATCGCGGCGTACTGCCTCCTCTGATTCGAGCGCCAGATTCTGCGCAGCACGCCAACCGACCTGCGCCTGAGCAAAAATGAAAAATGCGAGTATGCCAAGCCAGATTGATCGCGAGGCAATCGCCCAAAGCGCAAACAGGATCGCTCCCGCGAAGCCAATTATACTTGCCGCTTTCAAGCTGCGAATCGGCCCAACCTTGAACCAAAGCAGTCCGCGCACGATTTGGCCTCCATCAAGCGGGTAAATTGGAATCAGATTAAAGAATAACAGAAAACCGTTCATAAAGAAAACCGTGACAACAAACTTATAGAAGTCCGGATGAACGGTTTTCCAGTGGAGACCAACTAGGGTAAAGGCAAAGAACGTGAAGATTGGAAATAACATCACATTCACGAGCGGGCCCGCGGCGATACTCCAGAGATAAGCGCCAGGACGAGGCGGAGGTTTGACGAAGGCAATCCCGCCAAGCGGCCAAAGCAGGACCGTGTCAGCCTGGCCGCCAGTTTGGCGACAGGCGAAGGCATGTCCAAATTCGTGTGCCAACACAATGGCGAAGAGCGCCAGATATTCGAATGCTGCCCAAATTGGATTCCGATAGCGGCCTGCAAATCGCACGACTTCAAGTGCGGCGACAATGAACCAGGTGAAATGCAGGTAGACTCGTATTCCTGCCAAGCAAAATATCGGGAAGGCGCCCTTCATTGGCAGCGATGGCTTGGCAACTTAAGCATCAACAATCGACGGAAGTGCAATTGCGTCACTGATCACTGATTACAAATCACTGATTACTATTTTGCGGTGGCGTGATCCACAACCGCATCGGAATCATCGAAGACTCAACAAAACCGTGATGGCGGAAAAATTCCTGCGCTACGTTCTCCGGCCGGTCGGTCAGCAACGTAACGCGAAGGAAATTTTTCTGTTTGGCAAAATCGATCGCATGCTGGAGAAGCTTAGAACCGTAACCCTTGTTTTGGTATTGCTTGTGGACCACCAGATCTTCCAGCAGGATAACAAAACCGCCCTCAGCGGTGCTGATGGTAAACAGCAAATTGATCATCCCCACGATCGCCCCGTTTCGCCGCAATACAAAGACGCGGCCCCTGCTGGGTTGTTCGAAAATTAGACGCAAACCACGAAGTTGTTTTTCCTTGTCCGGACGGAAATCGCCTTCCTGGGCGAACAAATCCACGAGCATTTCCGACAATTCGTCGAGGTCGGCTTCGGTCGCCGGCTCGATCACCACATGTTCTTTTTCGCCCATTGCTTGCACTGCTTATTCCAAAAAACCGCCGTCCTGGCAATCAAATTAGCCTGACACGCCGTGTCGGAGTTAACTATTGATGTGCTTGGTGGCGTTGACAATGTTGCGCTGGACTTTACTTTAGCCGCTCTTAAATCGCGCCGAGTCTGTTTTCGGCTTTATGAAACGCACTTACCAGCCATCCAAGCGAACACGCAAACGTCAGCATGGTTTTCGTGCCCGCATGAAAACAAAAGGGGGCCGTGCAACCTTGGCACGTCGCCGTCAACGCGGCCGTAAACGTTTGCTTCCGAAGGGCGTCGAAAAGCATTACGCGCGGCATACGCAGGCGTAACTCTGCTACTTCCAGCCGATTTAGTCCTGTTTGTCCGATTCAGATCGGAGCGAGTTTTTTAGCTGGTCGCACCCCGTTGACTTCGCTAGGCTGCGACCTAGGAATTTTTCTTAATGAAAGCAAACGCAGTCGTCATCGAATCGCCTAAAACGGATTCGAGAATTTTTGCGCATACGCGCTGGGACGTGTTGCCTCTAATGGCCGCAATTTTCCACTGCGTCTATTTCTTCGGGATGTTCTATCTCTTTTCGCGTGTTCCGCTCTGGATCATGCTTATTCTTGGCTTCATCTACTCGCTAAGCATTTCATGGAACATCAATGGCATTTCGCACAACTTCATTCACAACCCTTACTTCCGATCGCCATTACTGAACCGGCTGTTCAGCATTCTTGAGTCCACCACCATTGGATTTGGCCAGGTTTTTTACGAGTGCATTCACATGCAGCACCACAAGGGAAATGCGGACCGTCCTGGTGAGAATGGCGAGACAGTCGATTGGATCTCAATCTATAAACATGGACATGACGGTGACGCCGAGCACCCGCTTAAGTACACTTTCCTGAGTTTCTTCCGTGAAGATCCGAAGACGGTCTATCGGGAATTGAAACGGAAGAATCCGCGCGACGCCTTCTGGGGCGTGACAGAGTTAACGCTGTTCGTTTCCACGTTCATCGCCCTCGGCGTTCTCAACTGGCGCTACATCTGTTTTCTTGTGCCGTTCTGGTACTTTGGCCATTGCCTTTCCTACCTCAATGGCTACTACCGACACTATGGCGGCAATCCGGACGAACCGCTTGCGTGGGGCGTGAGCAGTTACGACAAACTTTACAATTGGATCTGGTTCTTTAATGGCTATCACGCGGAGCATCATTTCCGACCAAAGGTGCATTGGACGCGAATGCAGGCGCTTCACGATCAAATCGTGGAACAGCAAAGCACTGCTGGAGTTCGAGTAATCAAACCGCCGCACGCCCTTGGTTTTTTCGATCCGGACCTCCCGACATTCAAACAGAAGTCTCACAACCGTTGGAATCTAAAGTCTGTGCGTCTCCAAAGAGGAGCGAACTGAGAGATTCCTTGGCAGTCGGATAGGATACCGGTTTCGTGATCCACGAGACTATTTGGCAAGATGCTACGAAGCAGCTCGCAGCATGTGCGATCGTCTCACCTGGAAAGGATACCGTTCCGGCTCCGAGCTCTTCTATCTAGCATTTCCCGAAGCAAAGGATGACGAACGCGCGTGGGCTTCGCAGGGCTCGACTCCGTTCCAATTCCTTTTTGAAAGACTGCCGATGTTTCGGCTGCCGGCATAAATCAAGTGGTCGCTGGGTCAGGCTTCGCACTGCGAGAGTAATGCAAACATCCGCGGTCACCGCATTCGCTTCAATCGTCTGGATTCCACAGGCGCTTACGAAAATAGTCTCGCCAAGCTTTTGGCAGCGAGGCCAATTCGGTAGCGCGACGCAAAAGCTCTTGGGTTGTAGCATCTGTTCTGTACAAACTGATAATATCCGCTACGGTGATGCCGTTCTCGCCTCGGGCGAGAAATTCTATAGAGTCACCAGCCGTGATTTCCCCTTCTACTAGAACTGCCAAGTAGAATCCAGCCCGACCGCTCTGTAGGAACCGCTTTACGATGTCCGGGCGATTGAAGCGAATGCCCAGTTTGAAACAAGGCATTCGAGGTTGGGTCACAACAAAGTGTGCAGAGCCGATCCGAAGGCGGTCGCCGATGTGAACCGTTTCCTCAACCAAGCCTTCCGTCGTGAAGTTCTCGCCGAAAACGCCGCGCGGAAGGTCTATTCCAGGAAGTTCCTGGCGCCAGGATGGGTAATGCTCAGATGGATACGCGTAAACAGCCTTATCGATTCCTCCATGCACGGACAGGTCAGACTGCTGATCACCGTCCAAGTTGAGCTGCGCGACTCGCACCCGGCCCTGCACCGGTTCCTTGAAGATAGAAGTGCGAACCAGCTTCCCGTTCCACTCGATGTCACGCGGTAGTCCCACGTTGATGGACAAGAGCTTCATTTGTTCCCAGCTCGCAATACGTGTGAATGCGGCGTGATGCAATTCTAAGGACGCAAGCAATAGCTGCTGCTCGTAGCTGCAATGCAAACGTTTGAGGTATGCAATTCAGATTAGGCGGGCCAAGTCCCGCACGTATGACTGCCAAGATCAGGACGATCGCAATGGCGGTAGGATTACGTAGATTTTGCGCTTGTTTACGTGTGCTGACCGCGTCTCGCGTAAGCGCGACTGCTTCACTACGACTATCGGTGAATCGCGCGGTGAGTTTTTCGCCTTCATAAATGTGGAAGCGAGTAGCAGCATTTGACTCAAAGTCAGTAGTCGCGTCCCGGGTAATCGCGGTAGGTTAGTGGCTTCTCAGCCTCTCTTCCGAGGGAAATTGGCAAAATGATTTTAGTTGCACTGGAATATTCGCAGCCATTCGTCCCAAAAACGAGACACCCGGTTCCCAAACATGAAACAAGCCATGGTGCTCGTTTCGCACGAATTGCACCGCAATAAGTTTATGATGAGTAACTTACCGCGGTGGGCATTTCATGGCACGCGTGATGCATTAAGAGTTGGTATCAACCAAACTAATATTATGAACAACCAATTCGAATCCACTTACGCTCTCTTAGTACGCTCCGAGGAAAAAGGCCGTGGCGTCCTCGAGATTTTAGTATACGCGGTCTTTGTTCTCAGTGTCGTCTTATCGATCTGGCAGTTCGCGCAGGCTCCTGTGAAAATCTCTGCGCCTCGACTTGCGCCAGGCGTAGCTTGCCACACGACTACAACAGCGCCTCCGGTAGGGAGTTGATACAGTTAGACGGCGATCGTCGCGAATTGCGACAGAGCGGCGTCGCTCGGTCACGAAGTAGCAAGTATTCACTGCGGTTCTTCCAAGGTCGATGTGGATGGAGAGAAATCGGCCTATAGAGTGCGATTTCGCAAACCAAAGCGCGAGCCTTGGGTTGCTCACAAAGGCGAAACACGTTTAGTTAGCCTGGGAAAAGCCAGTTGCACCGTTAGCTCAATTGGCAGAGCAAGTGACTCTTAATCACTGGGTTGCAGGTTCGATTCCTGCACGGTGCATGATATTCGCTTAATCGACGTATCGCTGCGCGATCGGCATTTTGCGGCCAACCCCGAAGGCGCGGCTCGTTACTTTTAATCCAGGCGCGGATTGCTCCCGCTTGTATTCGTTAAGATCAACACGGCGCTGCACCCATCGCACGGCTTTTTCATCAAACCCGCGCGCGATAATGTCACGTGCACTCAGGTTTTCTTCCACGTAAAGCTGCAGAATCTTGTCGAGGATCTCGTACGGCGGCAATGTGTCCTGGTCTTTTTGGTTTGGTTTCAACTCTGCGCTGGGCGCTTTTTCAATTGTTGATCCCGGAATGATTTGTCGTTTTGCGCCTGATCGCGCTGAATAATCGGAATTGATCCAGCGCGCGAGTTCATAAACCATCGTTTTCGGGACATCGCTGATTACGGCAAGACCGCCGGCCATATCGCCATAGAGGGTGCAATATCCAACAGCCAGTTCGCTCTTGTTTCCGGTAGTCAGTAAGAGATGACCGAACTTGTTTGAGAGCGCCATCAACGTCATCGCCCGCAAACGTGGCTGCATATTTTCTTCCGTCTCGTTTTCAGGTAGTCCTTTGAAAATTTCTTTGAACTGCGCTTTGAAATCTCTGAACGCGTCGGTGATCGGAATCTCGAAGAACTTTATTCCGAGGTTTCGTGCGAGCGCGCGCGCGTCGTCGATGCTGCCACGGGATGAGTACGGGCTAGGCATGGAGACTCCAGTCACGTTCTCAGCTCCCAGCGCATCAACCGCAATGACGGCTGTGACCGCGGAATCGACTCCACCACTAAGTCCAATCACCGCGGAATGGAAATTGCACTTGCGGAAATAATCACGAACACCAAGGGAAAGCGCGGTAAAAAGTTGTTCCGGCGTTTTGCCCTCATGAAATTCAATCGCGTCGGTCGAATCTGTATCGACGACTTTCGCATCTTCGCGAAATGCTGCGAGTTGCGCGATCAAATTACCCGAAGCATTCACGGCAATCGAGTTTCCATCGAAAATCAGCTGATCGTTCCCGCCCACAACGTTGCAGTAACAGATTGGCCGTTGATGCGTACGTGCTTGCGCGGCGATCATTTCAAATCGGCACGCAGGCGCACCTAACCGAAACGGTGACGCGCTTAGATTTACGATGATCTCCGCGCTCTGCTCCACGAGATTGCGCACGGGTTCGATGTCGTAAAGCGGCCGCGGCAGATAATCGTCCGTCCAGATATCTTCGCAGATGGTCACTCCAATTTTCCTCCCGTGCACATCAAATGGCACAACGCATCTGCCCGCCTCGAAATAACGGTCCTCATCGAAAACATCATAAGTCGGCAAGAGCGACTTATACGCTTTACAGATCGGCTTGCCGCGCTCGAGCAAAGCAGCAGCGTTATGAAACGGTTTACCGCGTCCCTCATTACGATCGACAAACCCGACCAGCAATGCGGTATCTCCGACGTGAGAGTGAAGTTTCTCCAGGAAAGCAAGATTTTCCGGGACGAACCGCGACTTAAAAACCAAATCCTGCGGAGGATATCCGGTGATCGCCAGCTCCGGCGTCAGCACTAATTCCGCGCCTGCGGCCGCGAGCCGCTCGTAAGCACCGATGATCAGTTCGCAATTGCCCCTTAAATCCCCGACTGTCGGGTTAATTTGAGCAAAACCAATCTTCATGCTGCGCTAGTGCAGATTATGCGCAAGGCCCCAAGCAGCAATCCTCTTTTGCTAGCAATTGGCGGACTTGCGAATTATCCGCCATAGCTTACGCGCCAGATGGTGCCGTTCCCGTCTTCGCTGATTAGAAGACTGCCGTCTTTGGCGGCAGTGATTCCGACCGGGCGACCCCAGACCTTACCCTCGGACGTAACAAAACCAGTCACGAAATCCTCGTATTCGCCGCGCGCTTTGCCGGTGGAATGATCAAACGGTACGCGCACGACCTTGTAACCAGTCCGTTTCATCCGGTTCCACGAGCCGTGGAAGGTGGCGAAGATGTCGCCTTTGTATTCAGATGGAAATTGGTCGCCAGTATAGAAACACAAGTTAAGCGTTGCCGAGTGCGCCTGCACAAGCACATCCGGAACAATGACCTTATCGGCAAGCTCAGGATGTTTTCCTTTGTGACGCGGATCGGGATGATTGCCGATGTAAAACCATGGCCAGCCATAAAAGCCGCCAGGACGCACACTGCTGATGTAGTCGGGAGGTAGATCTTCGCCGATTTCGTCTCGCTCGTTGGTGCTCATCCAGAGCTCGTTCGTGCCGGGGCGAAGCGCAATTCCGACGGCGTTGCGAATGCCCCACGCGTAAACCTTTTGTCCGGTGCCATCGGGATTAAACTCGAAGATGCGCGCGCGATCGGCTTCCGCGGCACTATCAGAATCATTCGAGCGCGAACCGATGGAAACGTACATTTTTTTGCCATCGGGCGAAAAAACGATGTCGCGCGTCCAGTGGCCGCCGCTGCGCAGCCGCGCCGCGCCACGGGAAAGATGCGCGCCCAAATCTTCCGCTGGTCCGCGAGCTTTGAGATCGCCAGTGCGATACGGAAACCGAATCACGCCGTCGGTATTAGCTACGTAGAGGAATTGAGGCTCATCACCGGGTGGATAAAAGGCGATTCCAAATGGCCTGTTCAAGCCGTGTTCGGTAAAGATTTCATTGGTGTCAGGCCTGCCGCTCTTCTTTGTATCGCGCAATACCCGAATTTGGTTGGCGCGACTTTCCACGACAAAGATGTCGCCATTTGGCGCAGCGAGTAGAAAGCGCGGGTCGCGGAAACCATCAGCATAAAGGTCAATCTTGAAACCGGGCGGTACTCGAAGATGAGCGTCTGGCGGGCGTCGGGCTACGCGGGGCAAATTAATTGCCAGGACATTTGAACTCGGCGAAGGCAAATCCTGAATTGTAATTTTGCGCCGGACGCCAGGCGCATCCTTTGTCCAATCGCCTATGGCGGCCTTGCCCGTGAGTACTGTGCCGCTCTCGGCGGCAGCATCAACGTGAGCTTCGAAACTGAAAGCGGCTGCGATGAAGATTGCGCAGCAACTAAAGAGAATTCCCCTGCGATCTTTCATTTACGTTTCCAATCGCTTTCAACCGCGAACGCGCGCGGGTTGATTAGGATACGCTGAACTATAGCGGCAGGCGTGCCGCCTGCGAACAGGTGGTGGATTATGCAGCCGACACGGCTGCCTCTACAGAAGACCGGTTAACGCGCGATCGTACCCAGCTTTTCAACAAGCGTTTTCCCTTTTTTGCCATCGCTGATCACGAACGTGTTATTTTCACCATGGGTGGACCACGGCCCACGTGGCACTTCGCTGAACTCTACAAACTTCCAGTCGGTCACGTCTGTTTCCTTCAATCCAAGGTAGTCGCGCACCGCAGGTGAAACATCGAGGCCGGCGCCTTTGTTCAAGTTGGGTTTTGGGCGTTCGTTCCCGAAGACGTATTGCCAGTGATCGGTGCGAAACGGTCCTGCGTCTTCCCATTGCGCATAGACTGTGCGATTGCCTTTGCGAATAGCGATCCATCGATCTTTGCAGGTAGAAACGGCGGGACCTTGGTACGCTTCGTTGAACCAGGGAACAACGCGCGGCGCTTCGGGCCGATGACCAGTGTGCGCCTTATCGTTATAGGGAAGCGCACAATAAAATGGGTTCTGTTGCGGTGTGAACTTTACTGGAAGATAGTTGTTTCGGTGAGCGGGATTTGGATCGTCAAAGCCGCCGTAATTTTTGGTCCATTCTTTGTCCCATGAGCTTACCCGATTGGGAACCGGGTTGTTACCAGAGGGTTTCTCGCCGATCCAGAAGACGGTCGTGACGATATTGCTTTTCCACGAATAACGCTGGGCAGTTTCCGATCGCGGTTTGAATAATTGCCCCGGGATAAATGAGATTGAACTCCGGCCCTCTGAACGGTCGTCTGCTGATTTCTGAGATTTTTTGCTGAACTTCGTCTTGGCCGGCTCTGCTTTTTCCGCCGTACCATGTGCAAAAAGAGATGAAATCGACGACAGGATGACCGCGATCGTGTGAGTAAGTTTTCCTGGTTTCATTTCGTATGATTTTAGGGCGGCGCAGAGAGAAGATGTGTCCCTTCTTATGGTTCGTTTATGAGGACACGGATGCGCGCCGCTCGCGGCAAATTCAGATGCTCCGTAAAAAGCTCGCCGAATCTCCCTGCGGATTCGCGTTAGTCAACAAATTTTCCCGGATTTAGAATTCCGTTTGGATCGAGGGCTTGTTTGAGCCGCCGATGCAACTCACGCGCCACGTTGCTGGTCGCCTCGGGCCACCAGCGTTTTTTGGCCATCCCGATTCCATGCTCGCCGGTAATTACGCCGCCCCAGGCCAACACTTGTGCGAAGAGATCGTCGAGCGCGTGCTCGACTGTTTCGCGCACACCAGCGTCGCGATTGTAACGGTCTGCCATTATGTTGACGTGAATGTTGCCGTCCCCGGCGTGGCCAAAGCAGGCGACAGGAAATCCATACTTAGTCTGCAGTGTCTCCGCGAATTCGATGAGATCGACCAGACGACTGCGTGGCACGACTACATCCTCGTTTAGTTTCGTCAGGCCGGTCGCGCGCAGTGAATTGCTGAACTGACGGCGCAATGCCCAGAGTTTTTCGCAATCCGCCTCGCCGATTGCCACCTCGAGCGCATTTGGTTTTCTTTTCTCGAGCAATTCGCGAATAGCAGCAGATTCGCTACGAACACTTTCCTTCTGGCCATCGAGATCGACGAGCAGATGCGCGTTGCCCTCGGGTACGAGCATTTTGCCCAAATCCCGTCGCGCCGCTTCCAGCGTGAAATGATCGGCGATTTCCAGCGAAGAAGGCAAAAATCCAGCCGCGAAAATCGCCTGCACGGCTTCGGCGGCTTGGGCCGCAGTCGCAAACGCAGCCGACAAAGTCGCGCGCGCCGGTGGAAGCGGAAGCAAACGCAGAGTGATCTCAGTCACCACGCCGAGCATTCCTTCCGAGCCAACAAACAGACCTATCAGGTCGAATCCAGTCTTGTTCTTGTGCACGCGACCGCCTGTTCGCAGCACTTCGCCAGTGGCCAGCACCACCTCAAGGCCGATTACGTAGTTTCGCGTTACGCCGTATTTCAAACAACGCGGCCCGCCTGCGTTTGTGGCGACATTTCCGCCAATAGTGCAATCCTTCATACTCGCTGGGTCCGGCGGATAAAATAATTTTTGTGCACGCACCGCCGCTTTCAGATCAGCTGTAACGGCGCCAGGTTCGACAATTGCGATTGCGTCGGGGAAGCTGATTTCCTTGATCCGATTCATTTG
>Ga0209686_1000125_pt1 | contig 36317 bp, 27 predicted proteins | sample GraSoiAngelo_126_FD_185883 | JGI IMG/M metagenome (GOLD analysis project Ga0209686, IMG submission 185883) | Grasslands soil microbial communities from the Angelo Coastal Reserve, California, USA - 14_0927_09_20cm (SPAdes) (version 2) | ecosystem: Environmental > Terrestrial > Soil > Grasslands ...
GCGCCCCGCGCCCCGCACCCCGCGCCCCGCACCCCGCATCCCGCGCCCCGCACCCCGGAGGTACGCTACTCTGTATCCACGCCCCCACGGCTGCCGCCACGAAAGGCGGGAGATTCGCATGTACTTTTCCCGCGTCGCGGGGGCATGGCTCCTGGCGCTGGCTCTGCCTGCCGCTGCAACCGCAGCCTCATCCGAAAAGCTCGATGTCAACGTCCGCGGCAGAACGCTGACGCTCGCGGTTTACCAGCCTCAGGGTGAACGGCGACGCGGCACCGTTGTCATGGGCAGCGGCGACGTCGGCTGGGTCGGCCTCGCCGTCTCGATGGCCGAGACGCTGTCCGAGCAGGGCTACCTCGTTGTCGGCGTGAACATCAGGCAATATTTGTCGTCCTTCACATCGGGCAACTCCCACCTCGAGGCTGCGGAGACTCCGGGCGACTTTCACGTCATCGCCGAGCTGCTCGAACAGAAACAGCTTCTCACGCGCCCGGTGATAGTGTCCGGCGTTTCGGAAGGGGCTGCGCTCGCGGTGCTCGCGGCGTCCGATCGCCGTAACCACGAGTGGATCGACGGCGTGATCACGATGGGGCTTCCGCCGACGGCGGAGCTCGCGTGGCGGTGGACCGACATCAGCGCGTGGTTCACGAAGCACGATGCGGACGAGCCGTCGTTTGCGCCCGCCGCGGTGATCGCATCGGTCTCGCCGCTGCCGCTCTTCATGATTCAGTCGAGAAAGGATGAATACGTCTCGGAGGCGGACTATGAGCGGTTTCTCGCGACGGCGCGCGAGCCGAAGCAGCTCACGCTGATCGACGCGAGCAACCATCGGTTCACGGATCGCCGGCAGGAGCTCCGGACGGCGTACTTCGCAGGGCTCGCGTGGATTCAGCAGAATCTGGCGAAGGGCGGCCGGACGTGATCGCCTTCGACAACGCGTGGAAGTGGATCGTCGCGCACGCCGCACGCATCTGGGGCTTCGCGCTCTTCGGGTTGGTGCTCGCTGTGTCGTGGCACACGCTGCGCGGCATTCACACGCGCGACTTTCGTGCAGCACTGCATTCGCTCGATGCCGGAGCGCTGACGCTCGCGGCGGTGGCGACGATCCTGAACGTGACCATCATGGGCTTCTACGATGTCCTGGCGTTCCGCCACACGCGCACCAGGCCTTTCGAGCGCTGGCGGTTCGGCGCGGTGGCGTTCTGCTGGAGCAACTTCCTGACGCTCGGTCCGCTCGCCGGCCCCGCGATACGCCTGTGGCTCTACCGAAGCCGCGTCGACGACCTCGCCGAGCTGCACGCGGGGATCGTATCGGTGGTCATTGCGTTCACCTCCGGCCTTGTGGGCTGGACGCTGGCGGCGTTGTTGATTGCGCGCGTGGGCGGCGGCATGGTGATGCTGGCGATCGCGGCGCTCCTGCTCGTCATGGCGGCCGCGTGGATCGGGCGGGCGATCGCACAGCGCACGGAGCGCTTCGCCGGCGCTCCGGCAGGATCCGCGCGGACGATCGAGCTCGCGATCGTGGGCTGGACCGACTGGCTGTTCGCCGCCGTGGCTTTCATCGCGTGCCTGTATGCGACGAGGATCGACGCGCCGGCGCTGCGGCTGATCGACACGTTCTTCTTCGGGCAGGTGATCGGGCTGGTCAGCCTCGTGCCGGGCGGCTTCGGCAGCAGCGATGCGTTCTGGATCGCGCGGCTGCCGTTCGACCAGAGCGTCAGCGCGGCGGCGCTCACCGCGTATCGCTTCATCTATTACATCGCGCCGTGGTTCACCGCGTCGCTCGTCCTCCTCTCGTGGGCGACGCGCCGGTCTTCACGTCGCGTCGACGTCGCGCGGCGCATCATCGCGAGCCTCGTGGGCGGCGCCGGCGTCCTCATCGTCCTCAGCAGCGCATCGCCCGCGCTGCACGCGCGCCTCGTGCTGATGCAACAGTACGTGCCGCTGCCGCTCGTGGAATTGGGCCAGCTGACGGCGGCGCTCGCGGGCCTTCTCCTCCTCGTACTCGCGCGCGGCCTGGCACGGGGATATACGGCCGCGTACAAGGCGACGATTGCGTTGCTGCTGCTCGCCGGCTTCGCGTCGATCCTGAAGGGACTGGACTGGGAAGAGAGCCTGGCGCTCGGGACGGTGGGCGCGGCGGCGTGGTCGCAGGCCGGCCTCTTCGATCGCGCGAGCGGCGGCGACTGGCTGGAATGGGCCGACCTCGGTCTCGGCGTCACCGCATTCCTGCTGTTCCTCACATTCGGCACGTTCTCGCATCATCTGAGTGGAGCGGCGCTCGCCCGATGGAACGCGATCGGCTACCACTTCCAGTCCGCCAGGTTCCTGCGCAGCGCCGCGTCGATGCTGCTCGTGGTCGTGACCGCATCCCTTTACGTGCTGCTCCGGACTCCTGTCCACTTTCAGCGTCCCGCGGAACGCGATATCACGCGCGCGCTCCAGGAACACGCGGCATTCGGGTCGGGGACGACGCCAATGATGGTGGCCGTGGGCGACAAGTCCGTCTTCTTCGATGAGGGACGCGGCTTCTGCCTCTATCGCACGATTGGGCCCTATCTCGTCGTCTTTTCCGACCCCGTGGTCAAAGCCCTCGCGGAGCGCGGCGCGTTCATGGACGCGCTGTTCGCCTTCGCCGCCGATCTCGATCGCCGTCCGCTGTTCTATCAGGTGTCGGTGGACTGGATACCGCTGCTCCACGATCGCGGTTATCACTTGTTCAAGCTCGGGGAAGAGGCGAACGTGCGCCTGGATCGCGTCACCACCCAGGGGCATGCGGGAAAGATGACGCGGCAGATCATCCGTCGCGCCGAGCGCGAGGCCGTCGCGTTTCGCATCATGGAGACGTGCGAGGTCGAGGCGCGCATGTCTGAGCTGGAACAGATCTCCAGGGCGTGGCTGGACGGCAGGCACCTGGTCGAACGGCAGTTCTCGATTGGTTATTTCGATCGCGAGTATATCGCTCGATGCCGCTGCGCGATTGTCGAGGAGGCACGCGCGAAGGGGCGGATTCTCGCCTTTGCCAACCTGCTCGAGGGACCACGCGGCGAAGAGCTGTCGATCGATCTCATGCGGTATCGCACGGATGCGCCGAGCGTGATGGATTTCCTGATCACGTCGCTGCTGCTCTACGGAAAGGAGGCAGGCTACCGCACGTTCAACCTCGGGATGGCGCCGCTCTCGTCGGTCGGCGAGCATCGCGACGCGCACGCTCGCGAGCGGCTGGCGGCGTTGTTCTTCCGGCGTGGCGAGCCTTGGTACAACTTCCAGGGGGTCCGCTTCTACAAGCAGAAATTCGATCCCGACTGGGTGCCCCGCTATCTCGCATATCAGCGGGCAGGGGAGTGGCCGATCGCGCTCGCGAACGTGAGCGCGCTCGTCGCGGGAAGCTGGGGCAGCGCCCTGCTGCCAGGCCGCGACCAATCGCGCGGCGCGAAAGACAGCAGGCTGGCCGTTGGCGAGGCGTGACAGATCGTTCAACAAGCCGAGTCAATCGCGAATGGTGAATGCCGAATGCGAAGACTGATTCAAATTCAGCGTTCGGCACGTGACACTTGGCAGTCGGGCTGTGGTTGTCAACGGCCTGCTCGAACCTGGCTCGCCGTTCTCGCCATTCTCTTCGGCGTGTGCGGGGCTGCCGGCTGCGCCGTCCGCGCACGGCCGGTCGTCGCGGACCGTCCCGTCACATTGAATGGGCATCCGCTGCGGCTTCATTTCGCCAACGCGCAGCCGAGCGCGGTCAATGACGCCCGGCCGCTCCTGGTGTTTGCCACCGGCGACGCTGGCATGCACCGCAAGGATCTCGACGCGTATCGCCATCTCGTGGCGTTGGGCTACCCGATCGTGGGGTTTGACGCCCATGATTACGTGACGCATCTCGGCCACGAGACGGTGACGACCCCTGCGAGGCTCGCCGCGGATTACGAGCGGATCATCGACACCGCGCGCCAGGTGCTGCACCTGAGTGCTGCCCATCCGGTCGTGCTCGTTGGAGTGTCGCGCGGCGCCGGACTATCGGTCGTCGCGGCGGGCCAGCGCGGGCTGCGCGAGTCCATTGCCGGGGTCGTGGCGGTCGCGTTGACGCAGGAAGAGGAGTACGTGCGCTGGTATCGGCGGTTGCGCGGCGAGCGTGCCGGCCAGCCTTGGCGACATGCCCATCGCCGTGATTCAGTCCACGCGCGACAATTACCTGCCTGCTGCCGCCGCGCGCGCCTTGTTCGGACCCGACACGTCCCATCGCCGGTTTCAGGCGATCGACGCGCGCAATCACAGTTTCAGGGGGGCGCGATCACAGCTTTACGACGCGATGCGAACCGCGCTCGCGTGGGTGGCCCGCCTCCGCCCGCATGAAACATGACCAATCGGGTAATCGGGGAATCGGGTAATTGGGTAATTTCAATTACTGAATTACCGGATTCACAAATTTCCCAATATTCATCGCCGGATTCACAAATTTCCCAATGTTCATCGAGTCGTGACAGACAAACCGCTCATCGAAATGGATGAGACGGAAAGTTGGCTAAGCGGTCGACAGATGACCCGGCTGCACGGACGCGTGAGGCCCGATTCGGCTAACGCGTTGTCCGGCAACGGCACACATCCGATCGACTGATTCACGAATTGTCGAGGAAATTCCACGTGGCGGCACACTTGCTATATGTCGTGCGCATGACCCTGGTCGAACGAAGAAAAACACAGCGCCGCACCGTCTCGCGCGGCGGGAGAAGGCTCGAAGATTGGGTGCCGGTGCGTCGATGCCCGTGCGAGGCAGGCGATACGGGCGTCGGCGAAGGAAACCACTTCGAGTGGCGGCAGTGCAATGCGTGTGCTGCAGTATGGCCTACGCTTTGCGCTGCCGCATTTGCACCTCTCTACTACGATCAGCAAAGCCCACTCGATCCATCAGGCCACTGAACTTCCGCGCAGGGCGAACCGTCCTCTATGCAGATGATGGAGGCGTTCATGAAATTCCCGATGCTCGCGCTGGCGGCGGCTCTTTTGGCGGTTTCCGGCCCGACACAGTCCACCGGGTTCCCCGACCGCGCGTTCACGCATGGCGGGAGCGTGCGCCTCAATCTTGCGGCGGCGGCCTACCACCTCCGCGGCCGCGAGGACGACCGCATCCAGGTCCGATGGTCCTCGTCCAAGCCGGCCATGAAGGATCGGCTTCACGCCGACGTGGAGGTCAAGGGCGCGCGCGCAGTGATCTGGACGATAGCGCCGCACAACAGCGGCGCACGCTTCGATATCGACCTGCCCTCGCGCTGCGATCTCGATGTCGATCTGAATGCAGGCGACCTGGAAGTGCGCAACATCGAGGGAAACAAGAACGTGTCGATGTGGGCCGGCGACGTCACCATCGACGTGGGCAAGGCCGAGCTCTATCGACGCGTTGAAGCGTCGGTGCGCTTCGGGGATATTTCGGCGCCGCCATTCAATCGTTCGACCGGCGGGATCTTCCGTTCGCTGTCGTGGTCCGGCTCTGGCAAGTACATCGTTCGTGCGAAGCTCTTTGCCGGCGATCTGAAGCTGCGCTGAGTCTTTCCAGGAATCTTCGGCCCTTCGCATGAAATGACGGCTGGTCAGAGCACGTGCACGTCGTCGAGGCTCTTGTCGCCGGCGTGCTCGTGCGCGAGATCGGCCGTGGGCTGCTTGAGCGGCAGGAGCACGCGGAACGTCGCCCCTTTGCCTTCCCCGGCGCTGTCGGCGGTGACGGTCCCCCCGTGCAGCTCGGCGAGATGCCTCACGATCGCGAGCCCGAGCCCGAGCCCGCCGTAACGCCTCCGCGTGCCGGCTTCCGCCTGGCGGAACCGCTCGAACACGAAGGGCAGGAACTCCGGATCGATGCCTGCGCCCGTGTCGCTGACCGCGATTTCCACGTGCGGGCCAACGCGTGACGCGCGGAGCTCGACGGTGCCGCCTTCCGGCGTGAACTTGATCGCGTTCGACAGCAGGTTCCACACGATCTGCTGCAGCCGAACGGGATCGGCGAACACCGGCTCCATCTCGGGCTCGATGCGCGAGGTGAACTGGATCGACTTGGCTGTCAGCGCCGGCAGCAGCGTGTCAATCGCTTCATCGAGGACACGGGCGAGGTTGACGAGGCGCGCATCGATCCTGAGCCTGCCGACGATCGCCCGCGACACGTCGAGCAGATCGTCGATGAGTCGCGTCTGCGCCAGCGCATTGCGTTCGACGGCCGTGAGCGCGCGCAACTGCTGCTCGCGTGTCATCTCCTTGCTGACCAGGACGCGCACCCAGCCGTAGATGGCAGTAAGCGGCGTCCTCAGCTCGTGAGATACCGTCATCAGGAACTCGTCCTTCAGATAGCTCGCCGCCTCTATTTCGCGCCGTGCCTTCTGCTCGTTCTCGAGCGCGATTTCCAGGGCCTCGTTCGTGTTCCGCAGGCGCTCCGCCTCGAGCTGCTGCACCTCGATGAGGTCCTGTTCCGCCCGCGCGCGGGCGTCCATTTCCCGGAACACGGCCAAGACCATGACTCCAAGGGTGAGCGCGACTGCGCTCAACGCCAGGAAGGCTGACCGCCGCTGGTGATACCAGTCCGCGAGAATCTCGTCGCGGCTGAGCGAGACGCCGACGATCAGCGGCGGCTCGCTAATCACCCTGTATGCGCTGACGAACGCGGGTCCGCCCGGCTGCAGCGGCCCAGTGACGATCCCTTGCTGCCCGGAACGCTGCGCCGCCTGCAGGATCGGATTGTTTGCGGCAGCCTCGTTGATTGGGTTCGTCGTGGATGGCTCGCGAAAGAGGACCACGCCGTCAGGATGAAACACCCACGTGCTCCCCTCGCGGCCGACATCCGCCGTCCGGAAAAAATCCCGGTAGTGTTCAGGCAGCAAGACGGCGACGACAGTGCCGTCGAAGCGTCCTTCGTCGTTCGTCAGCCGCCGTCCGATCGGAATCACGTACTCGCGTGGTTCGACGACGGTCAGAAAGGGGCGATCGACAACGAGCTCGTCGCGATCGAGCGTCGCCAGGCGCGTGAACATGTTGTTGTCGCGCCGCGACGCGCCGATGAGAGCCCTTTGCGTCGAATGCACGATGCGTCCGTCCCGGTCGGTGACCGTGATCGAACCGCCGCCGGGGAGGAAAGCGTTCGCAGCCGCGAGGATCGGATCCCACGCCTCAGCGGCCGCGTGTGGACCGCCGACGCGCCGCGCGTGGACCAGGAGCTGCCGCAGAGACGCATCAGTATTGGCGAAGGATCCGCGGACGTACTCCGACAGCACGTACGCGAGATTGCCCGCACGCGTCTGGGCGGCGTCGAGCGCACGCTGCCGCGTGCCGGTCGAATGCACAACCTGCAGCGTCGCCACGAAGACGAGCACCGAGGCCGAGAAGGCGATGATGAGGATCCTGGGACGTCGCTGGACCAACGCAATGGCACCCGTGGGTCGCAAGGGGAGCCATTGTACCCGGTATTCGGTCCAGGGCCACGGAGGACTTGGTAGTGTCTGAATGATGCGTTGGTCGCCTCTTGCGCGAACCACCGCGACGTACTACCGTCAGAGCATGACGGATCGCGCATCGTTAACGGCCCTGCGGAACATGATCGCAGAGGTCGAAACGCTCATCTCCACAACCACGCCATTGCCGGAGAACCGGACAGCGCGGAGTTTAGAATTGCTCCGAGCGGCGCTTGTGCTCACGGACGACATGATCGTGCAGAAGAAGCGTGAAGTGGAAAAGCCTCACTGAATCTGCGATACTGGTTTGTGCCTAGGCGCCTAAGCTTAAAGCCGGCAGAGCCTGCGGAGGTCATCTCCTTCCCGACCCCTGTTCGGATGAAGAATCCGATGGCAGTCGCGCTTGGAAAGCTGGGAGGCTCGAAGGGCGGCACAATACGCGCCCAGAAGCTCGCGCCGGAACAGCGCAGCGCCATCGCTCGGAAGGCTGGCCTAGCCCGCCAAGCGAAGGCTCGGTTGAAGAAAGAGGCAGAGGCTAACGCCTCACGCCGTGGAGGTAGCAGCTAGCGTCGTGTAATGGTATTTCGACCACGACAATCACGTCCCCTACGCCAATAGTGATCGTGATGCACGTGGCCGAGAACCGAATGCTTACGGTCCCGTTGCCCACATCGGGCACCTCCTCTCTGAAACGCCCGTTCTGCTTGCGGGCGTTTCTCATTAAGCAGACGCTTTCTTCGGACTCACAGCGATTGTGAGTTCGTTCCCGCTGTCATCGTCCGGATACATCATGTCCAGCGCGTTGGCGGCCATCCGGAGCCACTTGGCGCGTCGTTCTGTGGGCCACGGCTGCTTGGTGTCAGGCAGTTTCCGCAGCAGCGCATGAAGAACAGGATCTAGATCGCCACCATCGCCTCCGCTGCCACCGTTGCGATGGCGCTGTTCGTCCTTCTTGCCTCCCGCTGGGTCAACCCTGGGAGTGCCCCCGCCAGTCGCGGGCATCACGAGCTTGTCCGGGCCGAACGCGAGGAATCCGGCCAGTTGCGCTGACCGCTGGAAGACTTGTCGGGCACGGTCTACAATCTTGGGCAAGACCCCAAGCCTGACCATCTCGGCTTCCAGCCCAGCCTGCGGCGGCAGCTTACCTCCGGCCTCCGCGAAGCGGTCGAACACCTCACGGTAAAGCGGCACCGCCAGGAAGGACTCGGCTCGCGCCGCCTTCTCCTGGTCGGGGTCGTTGATTCGCTGGCCGAGGACGGTCAGCGTCACGGTCTGCCGAGCAAGCGTGATCAAGCCAAAGATTTGCGCAGCCGATACCATTTGCCTGAACCCGCCGCCGTTCACCGTCATACCGCCGAGCTGTGCCGCAAGTTGGGCTAGGGTACAACTCGTTCCGAAGTGGTGGACTCCCCTAGCGACACGGATCGCAGCATCCTGATCCGCGTACGGGAACCGAATGGTGGACCGGCCCGGCTCCTCGACACCCTCGACACCTTCCGCGCCTTCAACGTCTACAGCTTCGTGACTGGCCATAATGCCTCCTGACTCTGGCATATTAGCACGGACGGGACACGACGCAACAATCCGCATGAAATTTTTGGGCATAGTGCCCGATTAGACTTGCCAGCTTAGGCGCCTAGGCTCATAATGTCTCATCATGATTGCCCAACAGCCTCATACGCGGTTGCCCGGTTGCCACTCATGTGGTGGCCCGTCCGTCCGTTACGGTAAACAGCGTAACGGGCTGCGCCGGTTCCGGTGCTCGGCCTGCGGCAAGACCCGCACCGAAGCGCACCGGCGTCTGTTCGGCGCAATGACGGTAGACGAGCAGAAGGGCTTGCTCGCGCTTCAATTGTTGGTCGAAGGCAATTCGATCCGAAGCACCGAGCGCATCTGTGGAATCGACCGGAACACGATCATGCGGTTGCTAGTGCTGGCGGGCGAGCGCTGCGAACGGTTGATGACGGCGCGCATTACGAACGTGCCAGTGGCGCACCTGGAACTCGATGAGGTTTGGAGCTACGTCGGTTGCCATCAGCGTTTCGTTAATTACGACGACGAACAGTCGCACCTGCGCGGCGATCAGTACACGTTCATCGCGTTGGAAGAACGAACCAAGATGGTGATGGCGTGGCACCTCGGCAAGCGGAATCTTGAGAACACGGAGCAGTTCATTGCCAAGGTGCGCCACGCGACGAGCGCGGATCGTCTGTTTGACGTGAGCACGGACGCGTTCGCGCCGTACGAGCGCGCGATTGACGGCGGGCTCTTCGACCGTGCGAACCACAGCCAGATAGTGAAGCTGTTCTCGCACCACGTTGAGCACGGACGCGAGCGCTACAGTCCGGCGCGGTTCGTCTCGGTTGCGAAGGATGCGGTGACGGGAATGCCCGACCTTGACCGGGCCAGCACGTCGCATGTTGAACGGAAGAACGGCTCGCTGCGCCAGTGGTGCAAGCGGCTGACGCGGCTGACCTACGCGTACAGCAAGAAGTGGGAGCATCTCCATGCTGCCTTGGCGCTACACTTCGCGTACTACAACTTCTGTCGGGTACATCGGTCGCTGCGGGTGACACCGGGAATGGAATGCGGGGTCACGGATCATATCTGGACCCTGCGCGAATTGCTCGGGTCCGCGTGAGGCCAGATCGCCGTTTCGCCGCCACGGCGCCTCGCTGGTTTGGTAAACTGTGTCCCTCTCAACCATCTCCGCGCCAGCAAGGCGAAGGGTGAAAACGATGGCCGACAGTATCGCGCTTTTCGAGCCTGACGGCACCGCATTCGAGGGCCGTGGTCAACCCAACGGCGGCACCTATTGGTACGCCAGCGAGTTCATGGCGATGTTAGGATACGAGAGCTACGCCGCATTCGAGCAGGCCATCAATCGTGCCATCGGTACATGCACGACGCTCAGCATTCCTGTCGTCGAGAATTTCCAACAGGTGGACGTTGAAGGGGTCCGCGACTACAGGTTATCGCGATTTGCTTGCTATCTGATTGCCATGAACGGCGACGTGCGGAAGCCTGCCGTTGCTGCCGCTCAAGCGTACTTCGCGACGTTGGCGGAAGCCGCGCGGCAGTACATGCAAGCTTCCCATGATGTCGAGCGCGTGCAGATTCGCGATGAGATCTCAGAGCGCGACAAAAGCCTCATGAGCACGGCGAAGAAGGCTGGCGTCGGTGATTTTGCCCTGTTTCACAACGCCGGTTATCGCGGCATGTACAACATGCATCTGGGTAGGCTGAAGGCGGCGAAGGGCGTTCCAGAGGGGCGAACACTGCTGGACTTCATGGACAAGCGGGAGCTGGCTGGCAATTTGTTCCGCTTCACTGAAACTGAGGCCCGACTCCGATCAGATCAGGTCTACGGTCAGGCTCCGGCCGAAACCGTCGCGTTCCAGGTTGGGAAGCAAGTGCGGAAGATCATGATCGACAGCGATTGCACCCCACCCGAGCGCATCCCCCTCACCAGCGACATCAAAGACGTACGTAAAAATCTCAAGCAGACTGCGAAGGAATTCACGAAACTGGACAAGCCCGCCGGAAAACGGAAACGCCTTCCGCCTGCCGAGTAGGACCAACGCACGATTCAGACACTACCGAGGACTTTACTCAGAGGCCACGGAGGAATTACTTCCAAAAAGTCCTCTCCGGTCCTCTCCGATGAGACTGTCCCTGGCCTCTCAGTGAGAAGGTCTCCACGGCCTCTCGCCCGCGACCCACACGTAGACGGGGAGGCCGCAAATCAACAGGATGAACCCGGAATACACGACGTCCGCTCCGGCGCCGGCAATGGCGTAGACGGAGTACGCGAATGCGAGGATCGCGATGCCAACGGTCGCGCGGGTCATGCGCATCGTGTGCGACTGGCCGGCAAGCATGAACCCTGCGAGCGAGCAGAACGCGTACGGGATGAGCGTGCTGAGCGTCGCGAGCAGGATGATGTACGTAAAGAGCTGCACCAGAGAGCGCGTGAAGTTCATCGCGATCAGGCCGCTCGCCAGGACCGCGGCGATCACCATGCCGAGCGCCGGCGTGCCGCGGCTCGAGAGCCTGCCGAACACGCGCGGGAAAAGTCCGTCCTGCGCGACGGCAAGCGGCAGCTGGCCCACAACGAGTATCCAGCCGTTCAGCGCGCCGAAACAGGAGATGGCGGCGCCGAGCGCGATGAAGGCGGCCTCCGCGGGCCCCATGAGAACTCGCGCGGCGTCGGAGTACGGTGCGGTAGAGGCGCCAAGGGCGGACGGCGCAAGCACGCCCATGACGCCGACAGTACTGATGATGTAGATCGCGCCGGTCAGCAGGGTGCCGGTCACCGTGGCGCGCGGAATCGTCCGCTGCGGCGCCTCGATGCTGTCGGCGGGAATCGTCGCGCACTCCAGCCCGAGAAACGCCCAGAGCGTCAGTGTGGCGGTCGTCGAGACGGTCCTGACAAATTGATCGGCGCCGGTTGCGGCGATCGCAAAGTGTGACGTGTTGATCGCAAACAGTCCGCCGATGCCGATCACGACGAGCGGAACGATCTTGAGCACGGTTGTCACGAGCTGCACGCGACCCGCGATGCGGATGCCGATCACGTTGAGGCCCGTCAGCAGCCACACGAGGCCGATCGCGAGCGCCGCGGCCGACGCGGGCGCGCGCACCATCGACGGGAAAAAGGGATCGAGGTAGCCGACCAGCGCGACGGCGAGCGCGGCTTCCGTGGTCCATACGGAGATCCAGTAGCCCCACGCGACGAGAAACCCGGCGAAATCGCCAAACGCCTGGCGTGTGTACGCGTACGGTCCGCCGGCTGCCGGATTGAACCCCGCGAGCCGCGCGAAGACCAGCGCGAGCAGCACCGATCCCGCGGCCGACACGCACCAGCCGATCAGGCTGATGCCGCCGTACGGGGCGAGCGATGCTGGAAGGAGGAAGACGCCGGACCCAATCATGTTGCCCATCACGAGCGCAACGGCGGTCCAGAATCCGAGCGCGCGCGATGAGGGTGAGGCCACGGGCGGCGCGACGGGCATTTGCCGCGCGGATGCTATCACGAGCGGCGAGATGTTAAGGTTCAGGAATGAGCGTCACGCTCACCCAGGTCCTTGCCGCAACGGTGCCGGGAGGAAGCCGCGTCAAGGGACGCGCGTACTTTCTCGACGGCGCCGTCACGCGCATCGCGGGAGACGCCTGGTCCGTCGAGGCGACCGTCCGCGGCTCGCGCGACTATCACGTCACGATCCGCCGCGAGACTGAAACCTTCTCTGGTTCGTGCGAGTGTCCGTACTTCGAGGACCGCTTCGTCGTCTGCAAGCATATCTGGGCCGCGATGCTTGAGGCCGAGCGGCGAAAGCTGCTCCTCGGCGAGGGCGACGTACCGCGGGATGCGGTGCTGGAAGCGTCCGACAACGGCGACGTCATGGATCCCGAATTTCGTCGCCGGCCATTTCGTCATGCGGACGCGGATGGCGCGCGGAGGCACCCCGCATGGGAACGGTTTCTCGATGAGTTCTCCCAGAGCCTGACGGAGGCGGATGCGGCGCGGCCACCGGCGCGATTCGCGGCGGCGCAGCTTGTGTACGTGATCGATCGCGCGGCGACGTTGAACGGCACCGGCCTCGCGCTCGACGTGCAGTCACGGCAGAGGAAGAAGAACGGCGACTGGGCGAAGCCGAAGCCGACCTCCGTCTCACCCTCCGAAATCGCACAACTGCCCGACGCGGTCGATCGCGAGATCGTGCCGCTGCTCCTCGGCGCATCCGATCCGTACACCACGTCGTATCTCAGCCAGTACGGACGCGCGTCGTTCCGGCTCGCGGGACCGCTCGTCGATCGCGTGTTGCCGCTGGTGGCGCAGTCAGGACGGGCGCTGCTTCGTGCGCGGCCGCAGCCCGGTGAAGAGATCGTCCCGATCGCATGGGACGCCGGGCCGCCGTGGACGTTTCACCTGGAGATCGTCCACGGCTCGGGGAACGAATCGTTTTCGATCGACGGGGCGCTCCTGCGCGGCCACGACCGGCTCGCGATCCGTGAGCCGTGGATGCTGATCGACGGTTACGTCTTCCACGGCGGAACGGTCGCGCGTCTCGATGCACGCGGCGCCTTTGCCTGGCTCGCGCAGCTTCGCCGGTCTGGCCCGGCGGTGATCCCGTCCGACGCGACCGGCCGTCTCGTGGATGTGCTCGCGCGCTCCGGAATCGATCCGCTCGACCTGCCGGAAGAACTGCGATTCGAGATCGCGTCGGAGTCGCCGCAGGCCTGCGTCAGCGTCACGCCCGGCGCGCGGCGCGGCCCCATGCCGATGCTCGACGCGGAGGTCACCTTCGACTACGGCGGGCTGCGCGTCGCGCCAGGCACCGCGACCACTGCATTCGATCCGGATCGACGCCGGTTGATTCGGCGTGATCCTGCGTTCGAGCAGACGGCGCTCACACGACTGTCGCAGCTGGGATTTTCACGCCATTGGGATTACATGGTCGCGCGCCAGCACCTCTGGATCGGCGCGGACCAGTTCTCGAGCGCGATGCGCGTGCTGATTCGCGAAGGCTGGCGCGTCGAAGCCGAAGGGCGCACGTTCCGCACGGCGCAGTCGATGCGCTCGGAGATCCGCTCCGGCGTCGACTGGTTCGAGCTCCACGGCTCGGTTGACTTCGGCGACGGCAAGTTCGTGCCGCTGCCGCGGCTGCTCGCGGATCGCGCGCACGGCGACGCGACCATTACCCTGGACGATGGCACAGTGGGTATCGTGCCGGAGGAGTGGCTGCGGCGGTGGAGCGGGATCGCGGGAATGGGCGAAGTCTCCGGCGATCACGTGCGGTTCAAGGTGTCGCAGGTCGCGCTCCTCGACGCGGCGCTCGCGTCGCAGCCGGCGATCCGCGTCGACGAACGATTCGCCCGCACGCGCGAACAGCTCGCGACCTTCAGCGGCATCGGCGCGCTCGATGCCGCCCCGTCATTTGCCGGTCAGCTGCGCGATTACCAGCGCGACGCGCTCGGCTGGTTCGCGTTCCTCCGGCGATTCAACGTCGGAGGCTGCCTCGCCGACGACATGGGCCTCGGTAAGACCGTCATGGTGCTGGCATGGCTCGACCGCCTGCGTCGTGAGCGCAGGAAGATTGCGCCGTCGCTCGTGGTCGTCCCGCGATCGGTGGTCTTCAACTGGAAGGAAGAGGCGGCGCGCTTCGCGCCGAAGCTGCGCGTGCTCGACTTCAGCGGCGCGGCACGCTCGATGGAGGATCTTCAGAAGTACGATCTCGTCGTCACGACATACGGCGCGATGCGCCGCGACGCCATCCGGTTGAAGGAGACGGTGTTCGAGTACGTCATCCTCGACGAGGCGCAGGCCATCAAGAACGCGTCGACCGCGAGCGCCAAGGCCGCGCGGCTGCTGCAAGCGTCGTATCGCCTGGCCTTGAGTGGCACGCCGGTCGAGAACCATCTCGGCGAATTGTGGAGTCTGTTCGAGTTCCTCAATCCTGGACTCCTCGGCACCTCTTCGACGTTCGCGAAACACAGCGTCGCCGCCTCGAGGCGCGATCCGGCAGCGATGGAGCTGCTCGCGCGGGGCCTGCGGCCGTTCATCCTGCGCCGCACGAAGGCGCAGGTCGCGCCGGAACTGCCGGCGCGCACGGAGCTGACGCTCCACTGCGAGCTGCAGGGGATGCAGCGCGAGATGTACGACGAGCTGCGCGCGCACTACCGGGCGACGCTGCTGCACCGGATCGAACGCGACGGCCTGGCCAAATCCAGGATGCACATCCTCGAGGCGCTGCTGCGGCTGCGGCAGGCGGCGTGTCACACCGCGCTCGTGGACCCGCGCCGCGCCGGTGCGCCGTCGGCGAAGTTCGAGGCGCTGCTGCCGCTGCTCGGCGAGGTTCGTGACGAGGGGCACAAGTGCCTGGTCTTCTCGCAGTTCACCAGTCTGCTCGCGCTCTTGCGCACGCGGCTCGACGAAGATGGCGCGCCGTACGAATATCTCGACGGCCAGACGCGCGATCGCGAGGCGCGCGTTCACCGGTTTCAGACCGATCCCGACTGCCGGCTGTTCCTCATCAGCCTGAAGGCGGGAGGCCTCGGCCTCAATCTCACCGCGGCCGAGTACGTCTTCCTGCTGGATCCATGGTGGAACCCCGCCGTGGAGGCGCAGGCCATCGATCGCGCGCATCGGATCGGCCAGACGCGCCATGTGTTCGCGTATCGACTCATCGCGGTAAACACCGTCGAGGAAAAGATCGCCGAGCTCCAGGCCACCAAGCGCGATCTCGCCGACGCGATCCTGCACGCGGACGCCGGCTTGCTGCGCGAGTTGAAGAGGGAGGACCTGGAGGTGCTACTGAGCTGAGAATGGATCAGCCATCAGCTATCAGCCAGCAGCCATCAGCTCTCAGCCGTGTGAGCCATTCATAGTCCAATCAGCCGCAGGGCGGCGACGGCGGCGAAGGCGAGCGAGATGACTTCGAACGCGCGCTGTGGAATCCGGTACACGAGCCACCGGCCGCTGAGGACGCCCGCGAGGACGAACGGGATCAGCATCACGTTCACGAGCAGCGTCGTTGATCCGATGAGGCCCAGCGCGATGCTGAACGGGACTTTAAAGGCGTTGACGATCGCGAAGAACCACGCGCTGGTGCCGACCATCTCGAACTTCGGCAACGATATCGCGAGGCAGTAGATCAGGATGATCGGCCCCGCCGCATTCGCCAGCATCGTCGTGAAGCCGGCAAGGAGGCCGATGGCCCACACGAACCACCACGCGTGCGGCACCGCGCCGAGCCAGTCGGGCCATCGCATGCGCGCAACCTGCAGCGCCGAGAGGACGAGGATGATCCAGCCGATCGTCGGCTTGAACGCCTCGTTGCTGATCGAGCGCATCGTCGCCGCGCCGAGCATGACACCCACGCATGCCGGTGGCAGCATCCGCCGGACATACTTCCAGTTCGCATGACGGTGATAGGCGGTGACGGCCAGCGCGTCGCCCACAACCAGCATCGGCAGTGCCACGCCCGTCGAGCTCTTCGCCCCGAACAGGAACGCGAAAATGACGACGTAGACCAGTCCCATGCCCGCGAGGCCAGCTTTCGCAAGGCCAAGGGACGAGCCGCCGATTGCAGCGAGAATCCACTGGAGAGCGCTCAAGTGCGGCATGTGCAATGATGCGGTGTGGCCGACATCTTATCGCTCGAGCAGCAGGCAATCGAGTTTGCGAAGCGCGGCGACTTCGGAATGGACGCGAAACGCGCGAACGAGGAGCTGGCGCAGCGCGCGCCAGCAAATCAGGGTGCGTGGACGCGCCTGGCCCGGTGCTGCGTGGAGCTCGGAGAGCTGGACGAAGCGGCGGCGGCTATCGATCGGGTGCTGCAGCTCAATCCTCAGAACACGATCGCGCGCAACCTCCAGGGAGAGGTGACGCGCCGTCGATCGCCGGGCTATGGATCACCCGTTTCACCACGATCGAAAGCGACGGTCCGCGCGCGGGCGGCGTCGCGGCGACGCGAGTCCGCCGAGCGCGTGCCGACCGGCGGCTTCGGACGCGCGGAATTCGCGGGGCTGGCGCATCTGTCAGCCGGCGGGGCCGCGGATGCGCTCGGCCCGCGCATCGAATCACTGCTGATGACGATCAATGATCGCCCGTTCGCCGCGAAGGTGGTCGAGGCGCGCAATCGCGCAGGACGATCGGGCAGCCGTCTTTTTCGACGCAACAGCTTCTATCCAGGCGATGCCGGTCACATCTACGCGTTTCATCACGGCGGCCGATGGGAGCCGCAGATCAACCTGGCGTGGTCCGCTGCGAGCAAAGCCGGCCGCGACTGCATGCGCGCCGGCATCGGGTTCAATCTGTCGAAGGACGGAATGGATTCGGATCGTGCGCCGGGGCAGGAGCGGGTGATGGTGTATTTCGAACGCTTCCAGCAGCTCGTCGCCTCGATGTGGCGCCAGCTGCTGACGGACTGGATGGCGGCCAACGGCGGATTCATCCAATATGGAGACAAACCACCGGCGCTGGAGGTGTTGCCGGCAGATGCGGTCGCATGGCTGATCGACAGCCGCAACGCGCCTGAACTCGGCTGGATTTTCTGCGGCCGCTGGCTCTTCCTGGATCGCGCCGAGCACGCAGAGACACTGGGCGATCCGGGAAAACTCGTCCGATGGATCGAGCAGACGTTCACGGATCTGTTGCCGCTCTGGACGAGTGTGTATCGAGGGCAAACGGCTTGACAGTCACGCCCATCGGACTCGGCGGGTTTCCGATTGGCACCGGCATTGCTCCCTATAGGGCCGGCGACGAGCTGTCGGGTCGTGCGGATGAGAAGCTTGATACCGTGGAGGGTGTGAGAATCGATCCAGCTCGCCGCCGCATTTCGCTGTTTCGTCGCCCCGGCCGATTTTTCTGCAAACCTCCGGGCCCGTTCTTCCGTCTCAGGATAGGAATGTGAAACGGAGTCGCGATGACTATTCTGCAGAAGCTCTTTTCCCGGAAGCCTGAAACCCCGCGCCAGCGGATTCGCGTCTGCGTCGAGTGCGGCATGCCCATCGCGGAGCACAAGGACTGGTGCAGCATTCTGCGCGGCCAGAAGGAGCTCGACGCGAAGGCCGCCGCCCGTTCTCAGACGCCGGCGGATTCTATCTCGTAGGTTGCAGGCCGGGCTTCGCTGCTAGGCCACCTCTTCAGACCCGGCGCAGGCGCTTTGCTGTAGGCCGGGTCTTTAGACCCGGCACCTAGGCGCGCGCGGCATCACGCCATCTCGGTATCCGGGGTCAGATTCAGGTGCGGCGCGACGCGCGTCAGCGTCTCCATCATCGCCTGCACCATCCGCGGCACTCGCGCCGTCTCCAGGTACACCCATCCCGTCGTCCGCACGAGGGGCGGCCCGGCGACGCGCGCGTAACGGAGCGTTCCGGCGGCCGCTTCGCGCGCAATGGCCTGGAACGGCACGAGGCTGATGCCGAGTCCCGCACCCACCATCGCTTTCGCAATCTCCACGTTCTCGGTCTCGGCCACGACGCGCGGAGCGATCTCCGCGCGGACGAAGAACTCGTCGATCACGCGCCGCGTGTTCGAGCCGCTCTCGAACGTGATGAACGGTTGCCCGTGCAGCTGCGCGGCGGTGATGGCCGTGGTCTCTTTCGCGAGCGGATGCGCGGGGTGGAGGACCAGCAGCATCTCTTCGCGCATGACCGGATCGGTTCGCAGCACCGTGTCCGTGATCGGCAGCGTCAGCAGCGCGAGGTCGACGGCGCCGGCGCGCAGCTGACGCAGCATGCGCGCAGACCCCGACGTCACGACCTTGATTTCGACCGCGGGGTGCACCCGGCTGAACTCCTTCAGCAACGCGGGGAACACGTACATGCCGACGGTCATCCCGCCGCCGATGGTCAATGTGCCGGTCAGCGTCTGCTGATGATCGAGAATCTGCGAGGCGGTGTCGCGAATGTCTGCGAAGACGCGGTGGCTGAGCTGAAGGAGAGCCTCGCCGGTCGGCGTCATCTGCACGCGGCCGACCGATCGAATGAACAGCGGCTCGGCGAACTCCTCCTCGAGCAGCAGGATCTGGCGGCTGATCGCCGACTGCGAGACGTGCAGCTTCGCGCCAGCCTTGGTGAACGAGCCGGTCTCGGCAATGGCGCGCAGGATCTCCAGCTGACGCAGGTCCACGGGGGTATTTTACTGGCAAGGCTCAGAACTCAGGCTACCTGTGTCTTCGACAGTCTCCTGCCGGCAGGCAGGCCGGATCTTTAGACGTGGCGTCATGAGTCATCTCACAATTCGAGGGTTCAGCGGGGTCGGAGGCGCCGCGAGCGGACCCGCGAGCTTGAAGATAATCCCGCGCGAGTAGCTGACGAGGTACAACTCGCCGTCCGTATCGACGCCAAACGAACTGATGTTTCCGAGAGCGCTCGTGCCTCCGAGTTCGTCCGTGTGCTCGATCAGTCCTGTCGCGCGCGCTTCGGCGGTGGCGGGATCGACGGCCAGCGCGATGGACCACACCCGTCCGCGGATGAAGTCCGCAAAAAAGTAGCGTCCCACGTAATCGGGACCCAGGCTGGCGCCGCGATAGACGTAGCCGCCGGTGATGGAGGCTCCCACGGTGTGGTCGTATTCGAAGATCGGATCGATCAACGGCGTGAATGCGGGTGGGCGCGACGTCACGTAGTCGTGCGCCCCTTCGCGATTGCGCCAGCCATAATTGCGTCCGCCGCGTCCGCGCGGCTCGTAGTCCACTTCCTCGATCCGGTTCTGACCGACATCTCCAATCACGAGCGCGCCAGTGCCACCGCGCGACGGATCGTCGAACGTGTATCGCCACGGATTCCGCAAGCCGAAGTCCCAGATCTCGCGTCGCGTGCCCGGCGCGTTGACGAACGGGTTGTCTGGCGGCACGTCGTACCCTGATGGGTGCGAGTCCGCGACGTTGACGTCGATCCGGAGCATCTTGCCGAGCAGTTCGGCCGGGTTCTGCGCGCGATGCTCGGGATCATCCGCTGCCCCGCCGTCGCCGAGGCCGATATACAGATAGCCGTCGGGTCCGAACACGAGGTTGCCGCCGTTGTGATTCGAGAAGGGCTGGCGGATGAAATTGAAGCCGTCGCTCCATCGCAGATCGATGCGCGAGTTGGGATCCGCCACCACCGGATTCGACGATCGCCGGAACCGAGCCACGACCGTGTTGCCGGCGCGATCGGTGAAGTTGACGAAGAAGCGCGGGCTCGACGCATCCGGTGGAAACGCGAGACCGAGCAGTCCCTGCTCTCCACCCGCGACGACCGCGCCGCGCAGATCGAGGAAGTCGGCATCGAGCGTCGCGCCGTTGCGGACCACGCGAATGCGTCCCGCCTGCTCGACCACGAACTGCACGTTGCGATCGGATGGATCCTGGACGAACGCGAGCGGGTTCGTGAATCCCGACGCATACGTGCGCATCCGCAGCGGCACCTGCGCGATGAGCGTGATGGCGCACGCGAGCAGGATCACCGCAGCAATCACTCGACCGGCTCGCATCACGCGATTATAGTGAGGGTCATGGCTCATCGCTCACGGCGGCTCGAGGCTTCAGACGGGGACAATAAGCCAGCATCAGCGATGAATCATAAGCCATGAGCCTTTTTGTTCATCGTCTCTCAGCGCGTATGGCCGTATCGTCCGTGTGCCTTGTGCTTTCGGCGTGCGGCGGCTCGTCCGGCGCGGCAGGATCGAGCGACGTGGAGAGGATCAGCGGCCTCGAACGCTTTGGATGGGAGCAGCCCGCAACAGATACCGGGGAGCTGGCGTCGTTCCGTTACGCGATGTATGTAGACAATACCCGCAGCGAAGCGACAGATGTGTCGTGTGGATCGACGTCGACGAGCGGTCGCTTCGCGTGCACGTGCCAGCTGCCCGTGATGGCGGCCGGATCACACACATTGCAGGTTGCCGGATTCGTCACCGACGAGAGCGCGTCGCGCGAGAGCGCACGCTCGGAAGCCGTTCGTGTCATTAAGCAGTGAAAATCTTCCGTCCAACATTGACCTGACGCGGAACCCGCGAGTTTTGTAATTTACCCGATCTCCCCGCCAACCGGCCCACCGCGCCCCGACCACCGACCACCGACCACCGACCAGGAACGCCCTTTGCTCAACTGCGGGGTGACGCAGGGAAACTGGTCGGAAACGAACACTTCATGGGCGGAAGGCGTGTTGAAAGTAGACTTTCATCTCCACAGCGGTGAAGATCCGGTCGATCTGATACACCACGACGCGGCGATGCTCATCGATCGGGCCGCCGCCGCTGGCTATGGCGCGCTGGCGATCACACTGCACGATCGTCAGCTGGATGACTCGTCCCTTACAGCATTCGCGCGCGAGCGCGGCGTCGTTCTGCTTCCCGGGATCGAGAGGACAATTGAAGGCAAGCATGTCCTGCTGATCAACTTCGCGCGTGCCGCGGCGGAATCGATTTTTACGTTCCGCGACCTCGAGTGGCTGAAGTCGCGCGCGAACGGAATCGTCATCGCACCGCATCCATTCTTTCCCGGCGCCTCGTGCCTGGGGCGTCAGCTCGATAGACACGCCCACCTGTTCGACGCCGTGGAGTGGAGCTATTTCTGGACGAAGCGGCTGGACTTCAACTCGCGCGCCGCGCGGTGGGCGCGGGCGCACGGAAAGCCGATCGTCGGCAACTCGGACACGCACGACATCCGTCAACTCGGTCGCACGCATTCGCTCGTCGCTTCCGAAGCGCACGCGGACGCGATTTGCGCGGCGGTGCGTGACGGGCGCGTGGAGGTTGCGACCGAGCCGGTGCCGTTGAGCGAGCTCGCGCTGGTGCTCGGCGGCATGATGCTGCGCCACCGGCTACTGCACGTCAAGCAACTCGATCTCGAAGACGAGCGCCGCGTTCGGCGGAATCGGCCCGTTGCCGCTCGCGCCGTAAGCGAGTGACGGCGGGATCACGAGCCGGCGCACGCCGCCGACTTTCAATCCCGCGAGACCCTGGTCCCATCCCGCGATCACCTGGCCGATGCCGAGCGTAAACGAAAACGCGCCGCGCCCGACGCTCGTGTCGAAGAGCGCTCCCTTGTTTTCGGCCGCCGTCGGACTGTACAGCCATCCGGCGTAGTTCACGGCCAGCCTCTTCCCGCTCGTCGCTTCCGCCCCGGTTCCCTCGCGCAGTTCCGCCTGCGAAAACGGGACGCTGCTTTGATCGGGGGCCGTCGGAGTGGAGCTCCCGCCGCATCCAGCCAGCAGCGCCACGACGGCCAGGGCAATGACAAGACTGAAATATGAGTGGGTCGACATACCGCTTATTATGGATCCGAGGTCCGAGGTCCGAGGTCCGAGGTCCGAACCCGAAGCCCGAAGCCCGAAGCCTGAAGCCTGAAGCCCGAAGCCATGATCAATTCTCTCGTCCTGCTGATGGCGATCGGCGTCCATTCACTGGCGCAGCACGGCGTGGACTACGCGTCGTACTACGAAAAGGGAATTCCGTTCGGCGAATTCCTGTCGAATGCGCGCGTGCTGGCGGACGAGTGGCGCAACAAGTACGCGCACGCCACGATCGACGATGAGGCGCTGGCGCGTGCGCGCGCGCTGAAGGGACACTGGCAGCTGCTCGTCGTCGCGGATGATTCGTGCCACGATTCGGTCAATACCCTGCCGTATCTCGCGAAGCTCGCCGAATCGGTTCCCGAGAAGCTATCGATGCGGATCGTCTCGTCGGCGGCGGGGCAGGAGGTCAAGGACGCGCACCAGACTCCGGATGGGCGCACGGCGACCCCGACGATCGTCGTCCTCGATAATCGCGGTGCGGTGAAGGGCGTATTCATCGAGCGTCCGGCTGCGCTGCTCCACTACATCGACGAGCGCGGCGAGGGCCTCTATCCAGACCAGGTCCGCGAGCTGCGGCACCGGTGGTATGCGGAAGACAAGGGGCGCCACGCAGTCAGCGAGATCCTCGACATCATCGAGAAGCCCTGAGCCAGCCTGAGCCTTAACAGGCTGCTGAGTGCGCCGGGATAAACCGGCGCGGAGTCGAGAATGCAAGAGTCTCACAGGAAAGGAGTAGCGATCCATCCTGACCCCGAGTCATGCGTGGCTGTCCGCAAGGACGCCATCGAAGCGTTGACAGGGGCACATGCAGGCAGGGTATTGAGCTGCGAAACAATCGCCACCGGAGTGCCGACGCTGTTCAGCAAAGCGGAAGGCCACACGCGAGCCGGCGTTATCGCGAGCCGGTGCGCGACTCCGCGCAGTCTGAGACCCCTCGCATGCAGGGAAACTCCGCGCGCGAGAACCGGGAGACCCCGTCAACGCCCGACAGCCACGACGGAGCGGGCCGGCTGGAAAAGGCCATGAGCCGCCCGTCCAGCGCGCACGTTGATGGGGAGGCGGACGGTCGCGTAGTACCGACGAAGGGGCCGAACGAGGACGCCGGTGAGTCCACGGAGGTCCTGGAGGGAAGGCGACCGACCAAGGAGAACACCGAGCAGGCGACCGCGCCCCGGACGCAGCGCCGGACTGGCGAGTCGAGCGCGCTGCTCGGTGTGCGGGAAGTCGCACGACGAGACAAGCGGGCACGGTTCACCGCGCTGCTTCATCACGTGACCGTCGCACAACTGCAGGTGAGCTTCTATGCCCTGAAGCGAGAGGCCGCGCCTGGAGTGGACGGTGTGACATGGACGGAGTACGAGACGGACCTCGACACACGACTGCGTGCACTGCACGGCCGTGTGCATCAGGGGACGTACCGGGCGCAGCCGTCCAAGCGCGCCTACATCCCGAAACCTGACGGGCGGCAGCGCCCGCTCGGCATCGCGGCGCTGGAAGACAAGATTGTCCAGCACGCGGTCGGGACGGTCCTCAATCAGATTTACGAAGAGGATTTCGTAGGCTTCTCGTATGGGTTCCGCCCCAAGCGCAGTCCGCATCACGCGTTGGATGCGCTCTGGGTGGGTCTCATGCGCAAGCAGGTGAACTGGGTGCTTGACGCGGACATCCGTGGGTTCTTCGACACCATCGATCACGGATGGCTGAAGAAGTTCGTCGAGCACCGCATCGCCGACCGGCGCATCCTGCGCCTCATCCAGAAGTGGCTGAGAGCGGGCGTGTCGGAAGACGGCGAGTGGTCGAAAACAGAAGTGGGCACGCCGCAAGGCGCGGTCATCTCGCCGCTGCTGGCGAATGTCTACCTGCACTATGTCTTCGACCTGTGGGCCCACCGCTGGCGCCGGCAACACGCCGGCGGCGACATGATCGTCGTTCGCTACGCGGATGACATCGTGTTGGGTTTCGAGCATCGACGTGATGCCGAGCGCTTCCTCGCGGCGTGGCGAGCGCGCTTGGCCGCGTTCGGGGTAGAGCTGCACCCGGACAAGACCCGCCTGATTGAGTTCGGGCGACACGCAGCCGACCACCGAAAGGCGCGAGGCGAGAGCAAGCCGGAGACGTTCGACTTCCTGGGCTTCACCCATATCTGCGGGACAACCCGGAAGACCGGTCGGTTCATCGTCAAACGCCAGACGATTCGGCGGCGCTTCTCCGCCAAGCTCGCGGTAATCAAAGAGGCGCTTCGTCGCCGCTGGCATGAGCCAGCGCCGATGACGGGCCGGTGGCTGAGAGCCGTTGTCCAAGGCTACTTCAACTACCACGCGGTGCCCGGCAACATGGATCGTCTGAACAGCTTTCGAACTCAGGTTATGTGGCGCTGGTATCGCGCGCTTCGGCGTCGTGGGCCGCGTCGGCGGTTGACCTGGGTGCGGTTCCTGCGACTCGTTGATGTGTGGATACCCAGTGCCCGCATTCTGCATCCGCACCCGAACGTGCGCTTCGACGCGATGCATCCAAGGTAGGAGCCGTATGCAGCAATTCTGCACGTACGGATCTGTGCGGGGGGCTCCGGGTCAACCGGCGTCCCTACCGCGACAGAATTTCAAACCTTCCACTTTCTCCCCACGTCTAAGCGCGCATGCACGACTTTCGGTATGCGCTGCGCGCGTTGCGCAAACAGCCGATTTTCACGCTCGTTGCCGTCCTGACGCTGACGCTCGGCATTGGCGCGAACACGGCGATTTTCAGCCTCCTCTATCAAATCCTCCTGCGGCCGCTGCCGTATCCGGACGCCGGCCGCCTGGTGTTCGTGTGGAACACGTATCCGGGCATCAATCTTCCGCAGGCGAGCGTCTCGATTCCCGATTACCTCGACCGCCGGGCGCAGGCGCCCGCCGTCGAGGACGCGACGCTCTTCACGCGACGCAGCGCCAACCTGAACGAAGGCGGCAATCCCGAACAACTGGGCGCGCTCGCGGTGACGCCGTCCTTCTTCTCCGCCCTGCAGCGTTATCCGTTTCTCGGACGTGGATTCTCCGACGACGAAGCGAAGCCCAACGCCGACAAGTTCGCGATCCTGACGTACGGATTGTGGACGTCGCATTACGCATCGGATCGCGGCATCGTCGGCCGCGACATCAGGGTCAACGGTGAAGCCTATCGCGTGGTGGGCGTGTTGCCAGCGGATTTCGAGCTGCCTGCGCGCAACGTTGCGCTGCTGATCCCGTTCTCGTTCACGCCGGAGCAGATGTCCGACAATGCGAGGGGCAATGAATTCAGCTCGATGATCGCGCGGCTTCGTCCAGGCGCGACCATCGCGCAGGCCGACGCGCAATTCAAGACCATCGTCGATCGCAACATCGAACGCCTGCCGGCCCGCGCGGCGTTCGCGAAGACGAGCGGATTCGGCGGCTTCGCGGTGAGCATGCGCGATCAGATCGTCGGCGACGTCCGGGCGGCCCTCTACGTGCTGCAGGCCGGCGTCATCGTCGTGCTGCTGATCGCGTGCGCGAACGTGGCGAACCTGCTGCTGATGCGGGCGACCGCGCGGTCACGCGAGCTGGCAATCCGCTCAACGCTCGGGGCGGGACAGTGGCGCATCCTCCGACAGCTGCTGACCGAAGGGATCGTGCTGTCGATTGGCGGCGCCGCCGGCGGGCTGGTGCTCGGCTTGATCGGCGTTAAGGCGCTCATTGCGATCAGCACGACTGAGATTCCCGGCTCACCCGACGCATCGCTCCATCCCGCGGTGCTGTTGTTCACCGCCGGCCTCGCGCTTCTCACAGGCCTCGTGTTCGGCATTGCACCCGCGATCACGATCGCTCGAGGGAACGCTGCGGCGTACCTGAAGGACGACAGCACGCGGGGGACCTCGGGCAGATCGACCGGCGCCACGCGCGGCCTGCTGGTGATCGCGGAGACGGCGCTCGCGGTGGTGCTGCTCATTTGCGCGGTACTGCTGATCAAGAGCTTCGCGCGGCTGCAGGATGTGAATCCGGGCTTCTCGACCGACAACGTGCTCACCGCGCAACTCGCTCTCCCGGCCTCGCGTTATCCCGACGATGGGGCGCGGGTGGCGTTCTGGACGCGTGCGCTCGACAAGGTGCGAAGCATTCCGGGCGTCACGTCGGCGGGACTCACGACGAACGTGCCGTTCAATGGGAATGTCAGCTCCGGGTCGTACTCGATTGTCGGGCTGAACCAGGCGCCGGGCGATCCGGCGCCGCACGGACGGCAGGAGGTCGTCGGCGGCGAGTACTTCAAGGCGATGCAGATTCCGCTGGTGGCGGGCCGCCTGTTTGGCGACGGCGACACGCGCGACGCGCCGCCCGTCATCGTCATCGACGAATACCTCGTGAAGAAGTACTTCGCGGCCCGCAGTCCGCTGGGGGCGCAGATTCAGCGCGGCGGGCCGACGAGCCCGAAGTTCACGATCGTCGGTGTCGTCGGCACGATCAACAGCATCGACCTGGGGCAGCCGGTCACGAAGGAGCGCATCTACTATCCGGCAACGCAGGCGGCGCCGCGCACCATGGCGCTCGTGCTGAAGACCGGCCTGGATCCACAGGCGCTCGTGCCGCAGGTTCGCGCGGCCGTGCGCGAGATCGATCCGGAGCAGCCGATCGCGGACGTGCGGACGCTCGATCAATGGGTCGCGCGGTCGCTGCAGACCCGCCGGACGCCGATGACGCTGCTCGCGCTCTTCGGCGCAGTCGCGCTCGTCCTTTCGGCAATCGGCATCTATGGCGTGCTTGCGTTCGGCGTCGCTCAGCGCGTGCGCGAGTTCGGCATCAGGCAGGCGCTCGGCGCCGACCGCGGATCGATCCTGTCGCTCGTATTGACCCAGGGGCTGCGCACGGCGGGCGCCGGCATCGTCCTCGGCGTGATCCTCGCCGTGCTGGTGACGCGCTACCTGGAGTCGCTGCTCTTCGGTGTCACGAGTCGCGATCCGGTGGTGTTCGCCGGCGTCGCCGCGGTGCTGCTCGGCGTCGCAATTGCCGCGTGCTACATCCCCGCGCGACGCGCGACGGAAGTCGATCCCATGGTGGCTCTGCGAGAAGCCTGAAGCTTGGAGCCCGAAGCCTGGAGCCCGAGGCCCGAAGTGTTCGACCGATGACGAGAATGTAAGGGGTCACGGCCGAGGTAAGCAGCCGCACGGCCGGGATTGTATATGGATCGACCCGTGCTAAGATCCCGCGCGTCAGGTCTGAGAACAGCCCGCCGCTTTTCAGCTACGAGCCTTCTCCCACCGCTCAGGGTCCGCATGTGACCCCATGGCCCGTTAGTTCGATGAACGGACGTTGACGGTCCGGCATCACCACGCGTCCCCGTTCAACGGGGCAGGAGTGTCAGCAGCATGGCTCGGAAACTGTACGTCGGAAACCTTCCTTACACCGCAGGCGAACAGGATCTTCAGGATCTGTTCGGAAGCGCCGGCACGGTGGAGTCGGTGAACGTGATGCGCGACCAGGCCACCGGCCGGGCGCGCGGCTTTGCCTTCGTGGAGATGGGCAGCGACGAGGACGCGCAGAACGCGATCCAGAAGCTGAACAACTACTCGTTCGGCGGCCGCAACTTGACGGTGAACGAGGCGCGTCCGAAGGAACGGACGGGCAGCGGTGGTGGCGGCTTCGGCGGCGGCGGTGGCAATCGCGGCGGCCGTCGCGAACCACGCTGGTAAGAAGCTCGCACGCAGTCGAAATCAAAAGGGCGCGCTTCGGCGCGCCCTTTCTTTTTGCTTCTATTTTCATCCGCGCATCGCTCGTTCTCGCGACGCGCATCCCGCATCCTAGGTCGGGATGGAGTAGTCGCCCACGGGGAACTCCACCTCGCGATGACGCCGCGCGCCGCGCACCGCCATCCAGCCGCCGACCGCGACAAGGCCCGTCGCGATCCATCCAAAGTACGGGTCCGGATCGAGGCGGCGCTTCAGCGCCTGCTTCAGTTCTGCCTTGACGTGATCCGGCGCGAGCCGACGTTCGATCTCATGCAGCTTTCGATCGAGCGACGCGCGCGTGCGGACGATATCGCTCTCGATTGCGGCCATCTGCGGTGCGGACGAGTCGTATCTGTGGTTCATTGAAAGGTCTCCTTCACGATTTCGACCGTCCGCGGGAGGCCGCGGATCTCGCGCAGCGCGCGGCGGCCGCTCATGAACATGATCGCTCCGGCGATCGCGAGCAGCACGCCGACGATCGCGAAGCCGGTCCAGGCGGGCCACTGGAAAAGCGTGGCGATGCCGAGCGCCAGCGCGGTCAGCAGGAATACGCCGGCACACGAGAGCGCGGCTGCCGCCGCTCCGAACCCGCTGGCCGCCACGGTCGCTTTCGATACTTCCGTCCGCAGTTCCGCGCGCGCGAGCGCGACCTCTTCGCGGAACAAGTCCCGCACGTCATCGAGCGCGCTGCGCAACAGCGTGCTCATCGATGCTTCCGTTTCATATGCCATGTGATTGCCCCATCCGGTGGATGCCTGCTCCATTCTCGAGTGCTGGTTGCAACCGGCGATCACTCAGCCGGATAGAACGGTTGGGCTGAGGGCCTTTTGAAATGGACCTCGGCCGGAATGCTTGAGCGATCACGGAATTCGTAGGCATCATCCATCGAGAGAGTCTGGCGCGCGTCACGACCTGAGAATTCCCATGTCGAGCGGATATGCTTGAGCGGTGATGCACTTTTGGAGTGCCGGTGCGAACGGTCCCGTTACGCGCATTACCACCACGAACGGCCACAGAAGTTCTCATGACGGAAAGTTGTCACACAGGCCTGCACGCCATCGCGTCGTGAGATGGAACACACCCCCGCGCGAAGTCTCCCCGATGATGGATTAACCCTCCGTACGGCCCCCATTTCTCAATCTCGACTACAGAAACTCGCAATGGATCCGGGTGCATCGCGATCGTTTGTAGATGGCACGCGCGTTGACATACGAACGCGCGGAACGCGACGCGCTACGTAAAAAGTTCACGCGTTGCCAGTGCTGCGGGATTCGGAGGGAACCGGGAAATCTGCGGAGGATGAGATGGGGACTGAGAAGGTGTGTACCAACGGACTTATACGACAGAGGTTAGCCCTGTCGTCACGATGCGCCGCGCTGCTGACGGCGGGGCTGATCGGATCGACAGTCCCGGCGGCGGCACAGACCCTTGCAGGCACGACGAACAATAATCAGCCACCCCCCACACCCGTGACTGCCCGACTTATTGAGTGGGACCTGCCGGAGCAAGCGGACAATATTCCGGGTGCGATGGTCACTGACGTCCAAGCAGATTCCAATCGGCTCTGGTTCGTAACCCGTATGGCTGGTGTAGGAACGGACCCCTCGCCGCGCGTGTATCGAGTCGACCTGCACAACGACAAGAAAAATCGGAACACGGCTGATTGGTTTTCCTGGGAGCTTCAGTCCGCGTCAAACGGCGGAACCTCAGTGGCGAATGGTCTCAGACGGATTCGACCCTCAAAGGATGGACGCTTCGTATTCGTTCACACGACGACATCCGTCATCAGAATCGACACGCAACCACAGAACTGCAGGCCGATCGCCAGCACATTGATCATTGCTGGCGTGACGCCAACCGTCGAATGTCCACGTACAACCTGGCCACACGACCAGATTCCTCAAGACCCGGATCATCCAGCGAATCCGGATACGGGCTCTGACGTCACGATAGATGGCAACAACAACATTTTCTCGGCAGTCGCAGTAGCGCTGCCCGATCCGATCAACCCTGGTGGGCTCATCCTCGCACCCGAGCGCAGCTTCATACAGCGGCTCAATACGAATGCCCCTTCTAATAACTTGACGCGTTTTTACGTTGGAGGAAGCGCCGGCTTCTGCGGTGCCGCTCAAACGACAACACCGTGTCTTTCAGGTGTTGACGTCGATCGGTCCGGCAGATTCGTGTACTTCTCACTTCCCGAGGGCGGAGAGAACGGCCAGGGAGCGATTGGCCAAATCGACACACAAGCGTGCTCCGGGTTATCAGGATCCTGCACGATCAAAGTCTGGACATTCTTCAAACTCACAGCGGCCGGTCCGGCGCAATCTACAGAACCCGCCCCTGCGGAACCGCGCCACCTGCAGATTGATGATGACGGCAAAATCTGGGTCGTGACCGCGACCGGGCATCTGGTCAGCCTCGATCCCAAGACGAACCGGATGACCAAACATTTCATTCCACCGACGCTTGAAGGTGCTCGCGACTTGTTCGCGGTTTCGCCCGACAGTTCGCTCATCGGGTACACAAATGGCGAACCCACCGAGAACAAGGTGGGCTTGTTGAAGCCTAACCGCAACATCGTTCCCGTACCGCCCGACACGCCAACGATCTTTTTCAACACCTTCACTGCCAACTTCGCGTCCGATTTTGCGAATCGAACGAACGGGCAGGCTTCGCCATGTGCAAAGGTTGCGGATGGAATGCGACAGACCACGAATGATGGGACGTTCGTCGACGTCAACATCGCTACGGGCATGCCCGCGAAGAACAATGTGTGCTCGCCTAACCAAACCGTGCCGTCGTCGCAGCCACTCGGGCTGACTGCGGATCACAGCACTAGGGCCGGAACATTCTTCTATGCTGTCGGCGATCCAGGAGACGCGGCGTTCAACCGCATTGGGCGAGTCAAGATGCCGCGCGCGAACCTCCGCGCTCGCATCGAACGGGATGACGACGATTTCGACGACGACGGCAAGCGGGCGGACGTGGACGATGATGTAGATGATGACGGCATCCCGAACGCGCTTGACGCCGACAACGACAACGACGGCATCCCCGACGTCTCGGATGACGACAACGACAACGATGGAATCGAGAACAGCTTCGATACGCCGGACAAGAAAGAGACGAAGCAGACGAGCCAGCAGGACGTCGCGTCCGGCGCGTACGCGCAGGACTTGTTCACCGTCAACCCGGGCACGCTGCTCGTCGTCGCATCGGCCACATCGACCGACGTGCTCGCGTCCCTGGTCGTTGAACTGGTCAACAACGCGGGCCAGGTTGTCGCCAGTTCGTTGCCCACGCCTGGTACCGCTGCGGTGACCTTCACTCCGCCATCGTCTGGTGGAACTTACACGTTGCGAGTGAAAAACCCGAGTGCGGGACTTAGTACAATCTCGACGAAGATCCTCACGCGCGAGCTGTGGCCGCTTCCGATCGTTGGAGGGGTACTCTAGTACACGGGCAGCTCCGGAGGGACTCACGACGGAAGACGGCCGGCAGAGACGGAACAGAATACGGAGTCGGCTGCGAGGGCTCCGTATTCTGACCTCCGTCTTCCCTCCTGCTACTGTTTCGTAATCACGACCGTGCCATCGTCAAGCGTGTTGCTTCGAATATAGTAGTTACCCACCACCATCCCTATCTTCGTCGTCTGTGACGCTGCAACATTGACCGTCCACGTCGTGCTCGCTGTTCCGTCCGCCGACACCGGTACAGTGGCGATTGTCAGTCCTGTCGTCCGGTTCACGAATGCCACTGTCGCATTGCGGATGTCGCCGAGTGAACCATCCTGAGCCTCGGTAACCCTGGCCTTCAAGAGGACAGGAACCGCCGCGCAATTCGTGCTGCAGACCACCTGCGTGTCGCCGATGTAAGAGACCGTCGCGTCTTCTCGCGTAATTGACATCGATCCGGTGGCGACAGTGTAGTTCGAGCTCACACCGTTGTAGAGAATCGCTATCGTTCTGGTGCCAGGCTTCAACTGACCGGTCTGAGTTGGCCCCTCGATAAGTGGCCCGATGTAGCGAGCGCGCAACACCCCCGCTGTCGCATCCCACACAAAGGCCGCTGTCGCGACGACCTGTGTGCCAATCCTGAAGCTGGCGCTCTGTGCAGGCCATGTGTTGCCGAGCGTGCCAGGTGTCAATGTCGTGTCGAATGTCACGACATCGCTGTACTGTGAGACGGTAGGCGTTACGATAAACGTTGATGTCGTCGCCGCAGCGGTTACCACGCGAGTGATCGCCGCCTGACTTGTCACGAACGATGGCGTCGGCTTATATACCGCCGTGATCGTCCGCGCTGTCCCGGCCCCGATCGCGGTCGTGCTCAGCGACGCTGATCCGTTCGTCAACGTCACATTCCCTAGCAGCACACCGCTATCCAGGAAATCGATCGATCCCTGCGGCGTACCGCCGGCGCTCGTCACGCTCGCGTTCAGCACCACTGCCTGGCCATACGTCGTCGGGCTCACCGTTGGTGACGACAGCGTTGTCGTCGTCGGGAACGGCAGCGTGATGTTGAACGTCTGCGCCGCGCTCGTGTCGACCCCGCCGTTTGCCACGCCGCCGTTGTCGTGCAGCTGGACGGTGACGACGGCCGTGCCGCCGCCGGTTGCGGCGGGCGTGTACGTCAGGGTTCCATTGGCCGCAATCACCGGCTGCACCGAGAACAGCGCCGCGTTGTTGGTCGTCACGATGAAGTTGAGCGCCTGCGCCGATTCGTCGGCCGGGCCTGCGCTGAGGTTCGTGGCCCATACGGCCACGGTCTGCGCGCCGGCGCCGGCCGACGAAGTCTGATCCGCACCCTTGGTAAAGCTCGGCGCGTCATTCACTGCGGTCACAGAGATCGTGAAGGTCTGCGCTGCGCTGGTGTCCACGCCGCCGTCGGCGATACCGCCGTTGTCGTGGAGTTGCACTGTCACCGTCGCGAGCCCGTTCACGTTTGGCGCGGCGGTGAACGTGAGCGTGCCGGTCGCAGAAATTTGCGGCTGCGCGCTGAAGAGCACGTTGCTGCTGTTGCTGACGATGAAGTTCAGCGTCTGAGCGCTTTCGTTCGCGGGTCCCGCGCTAATCGCCGTTGCCCAGGCGATTGACTGCGGGACTGCATCCTCGAGCACGACCTGATTGGCGCCCTTCGTGAAGCTCGGCACGTCGTTCACCGGCGTCACGGTAATGGTGAAGGTCTGGGATGCGCTGAGATCCGAGCCGCCGTTCAGCGTGCCGCCGTTGTCGCGCAGCGCGACGGTGACGGTCGCTGAACCATTCGCGGTTGCTGCGGGTGTATAGCTCAACGTGCCGTTCGCGGCAATCTGTGGCTGCGCCGAGAACAGCGCGTTGTTGCTATTCGTCACCTCGAACGTCAATACCTGCGCGCTCTCGTCTGGACCACCCGCGCTGATCGACGTGGCCCATGCGGTCACCACTCTCGGTCCGGCATCTTCGAGCACAGTCTGATCAAGCCCCTTCACGAAGCTCGGTACGTCGTTGACGGCCGTGAGGTTGATGGTGAACGTCTGTGACGCGCTCGCGTCGACGCCCCCGTCGAGCGTGCCGCCGTTGTCGCGCAGGACGACGGTGACCGTCGTGGAACCGTTGGCATTCAGCGCTGGCGTGTAGCTCAAGGTGCCGGTCGGCGTGATGGCCGGCTGCACCGCGAACAGCGCGGTGTTGCTGGCCGTGACCCCGAAGGTCAGCGTCTGGCCAGCCTCTGATGCGGGCCCGGCGCTCATGGCCGTCGCCCAGCCGGGCACGGTCTGCGCACCCGCGTCTTCGAGCACCGTCTGGTCAGCGCCCTTGACGAAGGACGGCGCGTCGTTGACCGGCTTCACCGTGATGACGAACGTCTGTGTGCTGCTGTCGACGCCGCCATTGACTGTCCCGCCGCTGTCCGCCAGTTTCACCGTGACGATTGAAGAACCGCTGGCGTTGGCTGCCGGCGTAAACGTCAGCACGCCGGTTCCCGAAACGGCGGGTGCCGCTGCGAAGAGGGCCGCGTTGTTATTCGTGACCGTGAAGGTCAGCGTCTGCCCGGCCTCGTCCGCGGGTCCTGCACTGATCGCGGTGGCCCAGGCGACGACGGATGTCGGACCGGAGTCCTCGAGTACCGTCTGGTCAGCACCCTTGACGAAGCTCGGCGCATCATTGACGGCGGTCACACTAATCGTGAATGTCTGCGGTGCGCTGGTGTCGACGCCGCCGTCGAGCGTGCCGCCGTCATCGTGCAGGGAGACGGTGACGGTCGCGGATCCGTTCGCAGTCGGTTTAGTCGTATACGTGAGCGTCCCGTTGCTCGCGACCGCCGGCTGCAGGTCGAACAGCGCGTTGTTGTTATTCGTCACGATGAAATTCAGCGCCTGGCCGTTTTCATTGGCCGGCCCCGCGCTGATGGACGTCGCCCATCCGGTGACGGTCTTCGCTCCCGCATCCTCGAGCACCGTCTGGTCTGCGCCCTTGACGAAGCGCGGCGCATCGTCGACAGGCTTGACCGTGAGCGTCACGTTGGCCGTCGCCGTCGCGCCCGCGGTGTCGCTGATCGTGTAGGTAAACGTATCGGATCCGAAGAAGTCGGCTTGCGGCGTGTAAGAGACGGATGCGGCACCGGGAGTGATGGCGACCGTGCCATGTGCGCCTTGCGTCACAGCCGTGACCTTGACGTTCGTGCCGTCCTCGGGATCGCTGTCGTTCGCCAGCACGGTCAGCGTAGTGCTCCCGCTGTCTTCAAGAAGGGAAAACGCGTCCGGCTGCGCGACAGGCGGCTGGTTGCTGACGCCCATGAACATCGTGACGGTCGCCGTCCCCGTCAGCAGGCCGTCGCTGACCGTGTACGTGAACGTGTCGGATCCTTGGTAGTTCAGCGTCGGCGCGTATACGACCGATCCGTCGGCGTTCAAAACTGCGACGCCATGGCCAGGCTGAGTCACTGCGATGACACGCAACACGTCGTTGATATCTGCGTCCGTATCGTTCGCCGTCAGGCTGCCAGGCCCCGAGGCCGGGAACACGAAACTGCCGTTGACCGGAACGGTCGCGCGGTCGTTCTGGGCGACCGGAGCATGACTCGTGCTGATGATGATGTCGTCGAGCCTCGGCGTCGAACCCGGATCGGTGGACGCCAGCTCCGCCCGGTACTGAATGAAGCGTGATCGCTGCGTGAGCGTCCCTGGCGCTGGCACCGCCGCGAAGTTCGACCAGGTTCCGTCTGGCGTGGCGGTGTTGCCCGTCCGCAGACTGATGGCGACGCTCGTGCCTGCCGGTTGATCCGCCGCCCACTGGATGCTGTGCCAGTCGACGATTGCTGATGCGTCGAACACGCGCGACAGGAGACTGCCGGCCGCCGCATACGGCGTCATGCGCATCCAATCCACTTTGACGGTGCCGCCGCCGACCGAGAAGTCGCTGGCGGCCACCGGCCGCATCGGTCCGTTCACCACTGCGGTATGCGCGGCAACCTGCACGCCATCGATGAAGTAGTTGACGGTTCCGTCGGTGTGCCAGTCGATCCGATAACGGTGCGGCGCCCCGATATAGCTGCTTCCGAGGGGCTCGTCCACGCTCACCGCGCCGGTGTTCGTCCGCGCGACCAGGCCGCCCCCGGTGAACGTGCTGAAGATGGCCCAGGGTTCGGCGAGGCTCCCCAGCGTGACGCCGAACCCGGCGTGCTCGAATCCATCCGAGCTGAACGTCGCGACGAACTCGAGCGAGCGGCCGGGTCCATACGTGCCTGCCTCGGTGCAGGCGCCGGTTGAATCCACGCTGCACGTGCCAACCCGCCATCCATCCACATCCAGCAACCCGTTGTCGACGCGTGCGAATCCGCCGCCGCTCCACGGCAACGCGCGCCATCCGTCAGGCAGCGACGTGCCGGAGAACTCGGCGCCTTCAGCAGGCGAGAGCATCAGCTCGCCGTCGTCGGTCTCCGCCGCGTACGTGAATGTCGGCTGGCCCGCCGCAAAGTCCGCCTGCGCCGTGTCCCGCAGGGTCGGCCCCGGGACCGTGAAACTGGGCGCGAGCTCCGTGGCCGTGTTGCCTGCGCGGTCGGCCGACGAGACCCGATAGAAGTACGTGGTGTTCGGCGTCAGATGACCGAGCGCCATGCGATGTGCGGTCACGAACGCGGGGTCAGACGCCGTCGTGGTGCCTGCTGCCGGGAAGTCGAAAGCCGTCGAGTACTCGATGCGCGATGTCGAGCTCTCGTTCGTGGTCCACGTGATCACGACGTTCGCGCTGTCGATCGTCCGTTCCGCGACGTCGAAGATCAGCGGCGGCGTCGTGTCGTTGTTCGTTGGCGAGAACACGACATCGACCCAGTAGTTCGTGGCATTGAAGCTCTGGGTCGGGAAACCGCTCGCTCCGATTGAGAGGAACACGCCGTTGCCGCCGGCCACTGCGCTCGTG
>Ga0209686_1000127_pt1 | contig 36050 bp, 26 predicted proteins | sample GraSoiAngelo_126_FD_185883 | JGI IMG/M metagenome (GOLD analysis project Ga0209686, IMG submission 185883) | Grasslands soil microbial communities from the Angelo Coastal Reserve, California, USA - 14_0927_09_20cm (SPAdes) (version 2) | ecosystem: Environmental > Terrestrial > Soil > Grasslands ...
ATCCGTCAGCGAACCACGGCGCGCTGCGGTGGCGAACGGAAGGGACGCTGCCGGTCATCGAGATTGTCAATAACTGGGAATTCCGCAGCTTCGACGAGAGCTATGCGTCGGCGCGGCTGAACGATCGCATCACGCACGTCCTTGACGCGGTCCGCCCCGACATCGTGCATGTTCACAACCTGCTGAACCTGTCGCTGGACCTCCCGCGACTGGCGCGCGGGCGCGGCGTTCCCACCGTCGCCACGCTTCACGACTACACGATGGTCTGCATCTCCGGCGGGCAACGGGTTCACCGCGCGGAGCAGCACGTGTGCGATACGATCGATGCCGATCGGTGTGCGCGCTGTTTCGGCGAATCGCCGTTCGGTCCACAGTTGACGGCGGGTCGCATCGCCGCGGTGACACGCGGGAGGCCGCTGCTGAAGGTCGCCGCCGCAGCGCGGCGGCGGGTGCCGGCGCTCGCGACCTCCCTTGGAAATCGCGCGGCGCGCGGATCAATCGAACCGTCTGACGTCCGCCGCCGGCTTGCCTACGTGCGCCATGTCTTCGACACCATCGATCTGTTCGTTGCGCCATCCGCGTCGCTGGCAGGAGAGTACATCCGGCTCGGCGTGCCGGCCGACCGTATGATTGTTTCGGAGAACGGCTGTGGTGCGCACGTCGAGCACAGCCCGCGAGACCGCGACGCGGTCCTCAGCATCGGCTACGTTGGTTCACTCGTCTGGCACAAGGGGATCCACGTGCTGCTCCAGGCGGCGCGCGGCCTTGGCGGACCTTTCCGAATCACGATCCATGGCGATACCACCGTCTCGCCTGAGTACACCCGCGACCTCGAGCGTCTCGCGTCGGGCCTTCCCGTCACATTCGCCGGTCCGTTCGATCGCGCCGACGTTAATAAGATTTATGGCGCGATGGACGTACTGGTCGTGCCATCGCTCTGGCCCGAGAACGCGCCTGTCGTTCTCCAGGAGGCATTCCTCAACGATGTGACCGTCGTCGCCGCCGCCGTGGGCGGCATTCCGGAGACGGTACGCGACGGAGAGAATGGGCGATTGTTCGACCCTCGATCGCCGGGCACGCTCGGCGCGATCCTGCAATCGTTCATCGACGATCCTTCCAGGCGTATGCGGCTCGCGCCTGGCGCGACGCCCGTCAAGACGATCGCGGCTGACGCGATCGACTGGGAAGCACGGTATGCGGGCGTGCTCGCGGCGGCGCGAAGTCAGAACGCGGTCAGACCGGGGTCAGACCAGGGTCAGACCCCGAAATCGATTGCGCCACGGAGGAAGGACCGCGCTATCAGCGTTCGGCCGGCGGTGTCGATCGTGACGCTCACGCGAAACGGCATGCGCACATTGCCGCGCTGGATCACCGCGATCGAGGCCCAGACCGCGACAGAGACACGTGAAGTCATTGCCGCAGATTCCGCGTCGACCGACGGCACGCGCGAGTTTCTCGAGTCGTCCGGCGTGCGCGTTCTCGGCGTAGACCCGCGGAGCTTCAACCATGGCGAGACGCGCAACTATGCCGTCGAACACGCCCGCGGCGATCTGATCGTCCTGATCGTCCAGGACGCGGTGCCGATCGGCACGGAATGGCTTCAGGCGCTCGTCGCGCCGGTGGCCGCTGACGCTTCGGTCGCGGGGGCATTTGCGAGGCAGGTGCCCGCCGGCGACTCCAGCGCGCTGACGCGCTGGAGCCTCGAGCGCTGGCTGGCCTGCGGTCTCGAACCGCGCCGTAGCGACCCGTTGTCGCGTCGCGAATTCGACGCGCTCGCGCCGTTGGCGCGCTACGAACGCTGCATCTTCGACAACGTCTGCTCGTGCATCCGTCGGTCGGCATGGCAGCGTCACCGCTTTCGTGCGGCGCCCATCGCGGAGGACCTCGAATGGGCACGCGACGTCCTGCTCGATGGATGGAGCATCCTGTACGTGCCGGACGCCGTGGTGGAGCACTCGCACGATCGCGATCCGATGTACGAGTTGCGGCGGACCTATCTCGTGCATCGGCGCCTGCAGGAACTGTTTGGCCTCTCCACGGTGCCGACCGCGCAGTCGCTGATCGGCGCAATCGCGCGCACGGTGCCGGCGCACCTGCGCGTCACGCGGTTCGAGCGTCAGCCAGCGGCAGCGTGGGCGCGGGCGGCCGCGCTCGGGATTGTGTGGCCCGCCGGACAATACTTCGGCGCGCGCGCGGCGCGCGTCGGCCGGCCGGCGCCGCGATTCAGGGACGTGTGATGCGCGTTCTCCAGATCGTGCACGGCCTGCCTCCCGCGTCCAGCGGCGGCACCGAAACCTACGTGATGGATCTCGCCGACGCGCTTGCACGGCGGCCAGATGTGCACGTGACGGTTCTGGCGCGCGAAGCAGACGCACAGCGCCCGGAGCTCGGCCTGCGTCACGAGCATCGAGGTGCGGTCGACGTCGAATTCGTCAACAACACGTTCGCCGCGTGCGAGACGTTCGAGGAGACGTATCGCCATCCCGCGCTGTGCGCGGCTCTGGCTCGTGTCGTCGACGCTGTGAATCCCGACATCGTGCATCTCCAGCACTTGACGTGCCTGTCGACCGATCTCGTGGCCGAGTTGCGGTCGCGAGGTCTCCCGACCGTCATGACGCTGAACGACTACTGGCCGATCTGTCATCGCGGCCAGTTGATCGATCTTGACGCCGCGCGCTGCGACGGACCCGGCGAGCATGGCTGCGCGAGCTGTATCCCCGCGGGTGTGATCGCGCCAGCGGGCATGTGGCGCGTGGCGCGGCGAATGCGCGAGCTGCCGGTGCCAATCGTGAGGAGCGTGCCCGCGGCCATCGAGCGGCTCGCGGCGGCAGCATTTCCCGCAGACACGCGGCAGCTCTCCAAGGCGCGCGCGGACCACATGCGCGCAGTGCTTGGCGCGGTGGACCTGCTGCTCGCGCCGTCCGCCACCCTGCGTGAACAGTACGTTCGATTCGGCGTGGCGCCGGAGCGCCTGGAACTATGCGATCAGGGCATTGAGACTGGGCGGATCATTCGGGCTCGATCCGACCGCGGTGGTCCGCTGCGAGTCATCTTCGCGGGCAGCCTCATTCTGTCGAAGGCGCCGCACCTGCTGCTCGATGCCATTGAACAGCTGCCGCCGGGCGCCGTCGTCGTCGACTTTCTCGGGAGCGTTGCGCCGTATCACGGCGACCGCCGTTACGCGGCGGCACTGCATCACCGCCTCGGGCATCCGGCCATTCGTCGGTCCGGTCCGATCGCGCACGAGCGCGTGCCCGCGGCGCTGGCAGACGCCGACGTGCTGGTGGTGCCGTCGACCTGGATTGAAAATGCGCCGTTCATCATTCGCGAGGCGTTTGCCTCGGGACTTCCGGTGATTGCCTCGCGTCTCGGCGGAATGGCGGAAATGGTGCGCGACGGCAGGGATGGACTGCTTTTCGAAACCGGCAACGCCTCGTCGCTCGCCGCGGCACTGCAGCGTCTCATCGATGAGCCATCGTTGCTCGGGCGATTACGCGGCGGGATCCGGCCGGTGTTCACGATCGACGAAGACGCCGCACGGCTTCACGCGCGCTATGCGTCGCTCGCCGCATCGCGTGGGCCGGGGCGCGCGGCGGCTGTGCCGGCCGCCTCGTCAGCATCGGCGCGCGCCATTACGGCCCTCGTGCTGGACTACCGGACACCCGCGGAGACGTTTCTCGCCGCCCGCTCGATCGAAACGTCAATCGATGCGCATGCCGAAACCTTGATTGTCGCGAATGGTGCCCGCGACAAAGGCGCGCGCCGGCTCCGATCGGCGCTGCCTCGCGCGGACGTGATCGAATCGGACGCGAATCTCGGGTTCTCCGGCGGGTGCAACGTCGGCATCCGGCACGCGCTGGCGCGCGGCGCCGAAGCGGTGCTGCTGCTCAACAGCGACGCGGTGCTGCATCCGTTCGCGCTCCGCGAATTGTCGAACGTTCTATGGAGCGACGAGCATCTCGGCATCGCGGCGGCGGTGACCGTGTCGCGCGAAGAGCCGCAAATCATTGCCAGCGCGGGCATGCGCTATGACCCGCGGACTGGACGCATGCGTCATCTGGCGGCGGGCCGGCGCTTCGCTTCCCTCGGAACCGATCTGGTGCGCCGCGTGGACGGGGCCAGCGGATGTGCCCTGCTGATCAAGCGCGCCGTGTTCGACTGTATCGGCCTGCTCGACGAGGCGTACTTCTTCTCGTTCGAGGACCTCGAGTTCTGCCTTCGCGCGCGCGCCGCAGGCTTCGATACCGTCTCGGTTTCGAGCGCCATCGTGTACCACGAAGGCGCCCGCACGATCGGTGTGAGATCGCCGAGACGGGTCTATTACGGCGTGCGCAACCACCTGCGTCTGGCGCAGCAGGTCGCGCCGCTCGGGCCAGCCGCCCGCCTGGCGCGCAGCGCCCTCATCGTGGGTCTCAGCACAGCGTACGTGGTGCTCTCGCCCGAAGTCCCGATGGCCGCGGGACTGGTCGCCATGATGCGCGGTACGTTCGACCACGCTCGTGGCCGCTACGGCGCCTGATCTCGTCCGCCTCGGCTCGATCCGCGCGCGCCGCGCACTTCGGCATCGAGCAGCGCAACCTCCTCGACCAGATGCTCGATCTGTTGTCGCTGACGCGAAATCACGACTGAGAAATAGAGCGACACAACGAACACCGCAAGAATGACGGCCAGCAGCAACAGCGCCGGTGGATAGTAGATCCCGAGCCACTTCGCTGCCAGATCGAGGCTGTTGCGCCAGATCGCAAGCGCCAGCAGCACGAGGGAACCGACGATCCACGCAAACGCGTATTCCTCGCGCAGTCGCTCTTCGCGGACGAGCGCAATGACCGTGATGAGCAGGCCCGCGCTGACCGCCACCGCGATGATCTGGACGAGGCCCGTCATTGTCGCGGTACTCGATCCGGACGGAGCGTCAACGCGATGAACGCGAATGCGGTCCGCGCGAACGCCACCGCCGCGCGCGCCGGCGTCAGCGTCGTGCGTCCCGCCAGACGCTCGCGTGCGTGCACCGCCACTTCACGGACCACCAGGCCGTGCCGCGCGAGCAGCAGGTGAATCTCCGGTTCCGGGTAGCCTCCGGGGTGGCAGTCGCCAAGCAGCTGCGCCGCCCGCGGACCGAAGATCCACAGGCCTGATGTCGGGTCGGTGATCCGCTGTCTCGCGATGGCGCTGAGGCACACCGCAAGGAGTCGCTGCGTCATACGACGCGCCGTTGCGCGATGCGTGCCTCGCAGAAAACGCGAGCCTGCAACGGCGTCCGCCTGACCCGCGACGATCGGCTTCAGCAGCCGTGCGAGATCGCGGGCCCGGTGCTGCCCGTCGCCGTCGACGCGCGCGACGATCTGAAATCCATGACGGCGCGACCACCGGACTCCCGCGCGCAGCGCGCCCCCGACACCGAGACGCTGGGGAAGCGTCAGCCACTCGACGCCAAGCGCCGGCAGGATGTCAGCCGTCGCGTCCGTGGACGCATCGTTGATGATCAACACGCGCGCATCCGGGAAGCCGGCGCGGAGGTCCGCGACGACGCGCGGCAGGTTCGCGGCCTCGTTGTAGGCGGGAACGAGGACCAGCACGCGCGCGTTGGCCGCGGCGGACGGCGCGGTCGTGCGCGGACGGCGCATGCTGTGCGCAGGATCCCGTTCGATGCGGATCAGACGCCGCGCCAGCCACACGAGAATGGCCCAGGCCCACACGAGATCGCGCAGCATGTGCGCGATTGGAAACAGCAGCGTTGCGCGGTCGCCCGTGAGCCGCCAGGCGCGAATTCCCGCGAGTGCCCGTTCCGCGGCGAGAAGTCCGATCACGACGGCTCCCGCAATGCCGAACGGAACGGCGACAAACGAGAGAAGTGCCATCGCAAGTGCCGCGAGCGTCAGCGGGCCGTGCAGCATCATGATGGACCGTGAGACGGCATCGCCGGTCGCGCGGTGCGGATGGATCCGTACCACGTCGAGGCGTCCGTACCCGACGCCGAACTGCTGCGCGCAATAGCCCGCGAACGAGTTGCGCCAGAAATGCTCGGCCGTGGCATCTCGGCAGAACGCCAGCCCGTACCCGCGTCCGACGAGTCGATAACTGAGGTCGTTGTCGTAGCCGTACCCGAGCGTTTCATCAAAGAGGCCGACCTGGTGCAGCGCGCTGGCCCGGTAGGCGGTGTTGCCCGTGCAGACATGGTCCGTACGCTCGGGAAGCCGCGCATAGCGCAGGTCGAGATCGCGTCCGGCCATGCGCGACCAGAAGCGGGCGGAGGTGGGCACCACGTAGCGTCCCTGCGCGGCCGCAACGGCCGGATCGTCGAGCGCGCGAAGCAACATGTCGAGCCACTCTGGCCGGACGACGACATCCTGATCGACTTGGCAGATGAGGGAATGACTCGCTTCCAGAATGCCAGCATTCATCGCGGCCGCTGCGCCCCGTCGCGGGCCGTCAATGATCCTGACTTCCGCCTGAAGGCGGAAGCCACGAGAACTACTCTCGAATCTTGTGGCTTCCGCCTTCAGGCGGAAGGATTCTGCAATCCGTCGCGATCCATCCGTGCTGCCGTCGTCGACAACAATGATCTCTGCCGTACGGCCGCGTGCTTCACGCGAAATCGCCGACAACACCCGCCGCAGATAGCGGCGTCCGTTCAGCACCGGGACGACGAAGCTGACGCCGCTCATGCCGCACACCCCGCGACTTCTCGATAGACCTCCTCCAGCCGCGCGCAGACCACATCAGTTCCGAAACGCTGTCGCGCGCGCGCCGCGGCGGTCGCGACGCGCGCGCGCCACAGAGCGGGGCTGCGCAGGATCGCCGCGATGGCATCCGCCAGGGTGATCGCATCGCCGACCGGCACGATGTGGCCGCCGCCGAGCTGTCCGATCACCTCGCCGCACCCGCTGTCGCTCGAAACGACAACGGGCGTTCCACACAGGAGGGCCTCCACGGGCACCAGACCGAAGACTTCATCGCGCGACGGATACACTACGACGTCGGCCGCGGCGAGCGCGCCGAGTCGATCGCGTCCACGCAGGAGGCCCACGCGAATGAAACGATCGCGAAGGCCTGCATCACGTGCGAGTGCCACGATGGCGGCACTGCTTCCCATGTCGTTGCCGGCCACGACCAGACGGGCCGAGGGATCGTTCATTCGCGCGAATGCGCGGACCAGCACGTCGACACCTTTGCGGGGTGTGAGCGTGCCGAGATACAGCACGACGGGGCCGTCACCGAGCGCGTGCGCCGCGCGAAACGCGCGCGGCTCGGGCGCGATCGCGAATTCATGTTCGTCGATCGGGTTCGGAACGAGCCGTACACGCGACGCCGGAACGCCCGCGGACTGCAGTTGGCGATCCTCCGCCCGGCTGACGGCGAGCACGCGTGCCGCATGCGGTACGACGCGGCTGCCGATCGTGAGATCGAACGCGAGCTTTGCCAGGCGCCGGCGCTCGATGCGGAGCGCGGTGCCGTTCGGCGAGAGCAGATACGGCACGCCCGCGCGTCGAAGCGCCGAGGCCGCAACGGCGCCCGGCAGGTGATGGCACGCGTGGAGATGCGCGACGTCGAACTGCGCCGCGGACCTGCGCAGGAAACCCGAGAGTCCGACGGGCGTGAAGAACTGATAGCGATACGCGAGTCGATTCGAGAGATTACGAAAGACGTGTACGCTTACACCGTCGTAATCCCGTCGCGCGTGCGGGGGGACACGGTGGTCGGCGTCGGCCACGTCAGTCGTGCAGACGGTCACCTGATGGCCGCGGCGCGCGAGGCCCCGGGCGAGCGCGGATGCGAGGCGAGGAATGCCGCCGTAGCCCCAGGCGTCCTCGTAGTACGGCACCACGTGAAGGATGCGCACAGTGCCGTATAGTATGGAGCATCCATGTTCCCGCTGTCGCCTGCACGGACGCGGCGCGAGCCGTCACAGTGGCGCGACCTGGTGTGGACGCTGGTCCGCACGGATTTCAAGACGCGCTATCACGGCACGATCGGCGGCTTTCTCTGGGCGCTGCTCAAGCCGCTGTCGATGTTTCTCGTCCTGCTCGCCGTGTTCTCCTACGTCTTCGCGAGCACGCCGCAATACAAGCTCGATCTGATAATCGGTTTGTTCCTGTACGAGTTCTTCCAGGAGTCGACGAAGACCGGGCTGCTGTCGCTTCGGGCGAAGGGCTATCTCCTCACGAAGGCGCGTTTCCCAAGCTGGGTGCTGGTGGTGTCGTCAGCGTCGAACGCGGTGATCACGCTTGGTCTCTTCTCGATGGTCCTGGTGGTGTTCCTCGCGATCAGCGGCCGCGCGCCGTCGCCCGCGATGCTCGGCTTGTTTGTGGTCTACCAGGCGCATTTCCTCGCCATTGTGACCGGGTTTTCACTCGCGGCCAGCGTGCTGTTCATGCGCTATCGGGATCTCAACCAGGTCTGGGAGGTCATCACGCAGGCAGGCTTTTTCGTCGCACCGATCATTTATCCGATTGGGGTGTTGCCGGAGCGGCTGCACATTCTCTTGTATCTCTGGCCGCCGACCCCGATCGTTCTGTTTTCGCGGAGTGTGCTCGTCGATGGCCACGCGCCGTCCGCGCTCGCGCACCTCCTGCTGACCCTGGAAGCCTCCGCTATCCTTGCCGTGGGGGCGCTGATCTACCGCTGGCGTGCGCCCCGCGTCGCGGAGGAGCTCTGATGCGGCACGTCGTGCTCGAAGCACGGAACGTCGCGAAGTCGTTCGCGATTCCGTCGGTGCGGCGCGACACGGTGCGGGCGCACGCGCTGGATCTGTTCCGGAGGCGCGAGACCGAGCAGCTTCACGTCCTGTCCGACGCGACCTTCACACTGACGGCGGGTGAGAGCCTCGGTCTCATGGGCCGCAATGGCAGCGGGAAGAGCACGCTGATGAAGATCGTCTCGGGGATCTACGCCGCCGATTCCGGCCACGTGATCGCGCGCGCCCCTATCACGCCGATCCTGGAGCTGGGCATTGGATGGAATCCTGATCTCGACGCGATCGACAATATCGAGCTGCTCGGAACGATCATGGGCCTCTCGCTGCGCGAGCTGCGCCACGCGACGGCGGAGATCCTCGAGTTCGCCGGCCTCGAGCGGTTCGCGCGCCTCGAGCTGCGGCACTATTCGAGCGGCATGGCCGCGCGGCTCGCATATGCCGTCGCGTTCCGCGCGGTCCGCGAGGTCTTGATCCTCGACGAAATCTTCGCGGTCGGCGACGCCGAGTTCAAGGAGCGCTGCCAGGCCCGCTACCGCGAGCTGCATGGCGAGGGTCACGCGATGCTGCTCGTCAGCCACGAGCCACGCACCATCGCGGCATTCTGCGATCGGGCGCTGCTGCTCGAAGAGGGGCGTGTGATCATGGACGGGCCGGCCACGGACGTTGCCGCCGCGTACCTCGAACTGCTCACCGACGAGTCCGCGCGTCGCGCGACCGTCGCCGGCTAGCCGTGCCCAGGGTCTCCGTTCTCGTCCCCTGCTTCAATCACGGCGCGTTTCTCGATGACGCTGTCGACAGCGTCTTTGCGCAGACCTTCGCCGATTTCGAGATCATCATCGTTGACGATGGATCGACCGATGAGGGCACGCGGCGGAAGCTGGAGTCGTATGAGCGGCCGAAGACGCGCGTGCTGCGGACGCGCAACCGCGGGCTGCCGGCGGCGCGCAATGCTGCCGCGGCCGCCGCCGCCGGCGACGTGTTCTGCGCGCTGGACGCGGACGATCGCCTCGAGCCCACATGGCTGGCGAAGGGCATCGCCGCGCTCGACGGCGACGCGTCGATCGCATTCGTATCGCACTGGCTCGAAACCTTCGGCGACGAGCACTGGATCTGGCGTCCCGAGCGGTGCGATCTGCCGGCCATGCTCGCGCGAAACGCGGTCAACGGCGCGGCGCTGGTGAGACGCGCCGCGTTCGAGGCAGTGGGCGGATACGACGAGCGGATGCGCAACGGCTGCGAGGACTGGGATTTCTGGCTGCGGCTGATCGAGCGCGGTTTCAAAGGGACGATTCTTCCCGAGGTCCTCTTTCACTACCGCCGGACGGCGGGATCGATGAGCCGGGTGATGCTCGGCGAATCCGAATATCGCGCGCCGCTCCAGGCGCTGTTCGATCGCCATGCCGCCAGCTATCGCGCGCATGTCATCGACGTGCTCGTCGCCAAGGAGATGGAGTCGCTCGCGCTGTTGCGCGAGATGCACGGCCTGGAGCGCGACCATCTGGTCGGGACGCTGCCGGCACTGGCGCGCGCCCACGAGGAGTTGGCGTCTGCCGAGAGCGCGTCCGCGCGCGCGCGTCCGCGCGTCGCCGACCGCGAAGAGCTCGATCGGCTCAGGCACGAGACCGCGGAACTTCGTCGCGAAGTCGCCGACATCCGGCGATCGTGGAGCTGGCGTCTGACCGCCCCGCTCAGGGCCATCGTCGGTCGCATGCGGGGAAAGCACCGATGATGGATGCTCACTGGTCCGTCATCCGCGAAGGATCGCTCGTGCTCGTTGTCGAGCAGGGATATGAAATCCTTCCCGGCGCGGCGCGTCTCCTGGATGACGCGCTCGAGCCTGGTGTGCGCGCGAGCGCGGGCGCCGTGCGCATCGAAAGCCAGGACGGCGTGCACGGCGCGCGATGGGAGCCATGTGGTCGCACCGCCGTCGACGTGCTCGCGGATCCGCGATCGGTTCCGGCCGTCTGGGCCGTGCGGGACGAGACCTTCGCATCTCTCGCGATCGATTGCGAGCTGCCGGGCCTCGCGCTCGCGGACGCGTGGCTTCAGCTCGTCGCTGCCGGTCCCGTCGTCGTGCTCGACGCCAGCGTCGCGCGCCGCGATGCCGCACTCGCGACGCGGTGGGAGCGCCTCACGGCAGCCGCCGATTACCCGCGGGTATTCGAACGCTTTCTGCGCAAACATCGCGCGCTCGTCGACGCGCACATGCGCGATGTGTTGATCGCGCGGGAAGTGGCGTTCGGCACCCTGCGCGAACGCCATCAGGCGCTGCTCGTGCGTCGCGACGTGGCGCTGGCCGAGCTCGATCGCGTGCGCGCAGCCACCGCGCACCATCGCGCGTTCCTGTCGCACCATCGCCTCGACGCGCTCGAATGGGGCAGCTTCGATCAGCCGGATCCGATCGCGCGCGATTGGGGCTACGCGCGGGGAGGTCCGGTCGACCGGCGCTATATCCGCGCGTTCGTGGGCCGGCACTCGTCCGATGTTCGCGGTCGCGTTCTCGAGATCCAGGAGGACGACCTCACGAAGCTCTTCGGCGGCGGACGCGTCGAACACGCGGATGTCCTTGACGTCGATGCCGGGAATCCGCGCGCCAGCATCATCGCCGATCTGCGATCGGCACCGCAGCTTCCAGGCGATACCTACGATTGCATCATCCTGACGCAGACCGCGCACGTGATCGACGATCCGGATGCCGTGCTTCGCGAGTGTCAGCGCCTGCTCAAACCGGGTGGGATCCTCCTCGCCACGTTCCCGTGCGTCAGCAGGGTGTGCCTCGAGTACGGAGTACGTGGCGACTTCTGGCGCGTGACGCCCGCCGGCGCGCGCGTCCTCGCCGAGCGCGCGTTTGGATGCGCTGTGGACGTCGACATGTTCGGCAATGTGAAGACGACCATCGCATTTCTGCACGGGCTGGGAGAAGCAGAGCTCAGTGACGCGGATTACGACGTCACGGATCCGTACAATCCGATGCTTGTGGGAGTGCGAGCGAGGAAACTTCCGCCTGAAGGCGGAAGCCGCGGGATTGGAAGGGGCGGCACCGACGAGATTGGGAGGAGGGGAAGCCACAAGATTCCCATTCCCGTAGCTTCCGCCTTCAGGCGGAAGTCAGCCACACGGGGTCTTGTGCTCCTCTATCACCGCATCGAGACCGCGGCCCACGATCCCTTCGACTTGTCGGTGCTGCCGGAATTGTTCGAGCAGCACCTCGAGGTCATCGCGGAACGATGCACGGTTGTCGATCTGCATCGGCTGCTGACGGCCGTACCCGAGGATCTTCCTGCGCGCCCCGTCGCGGTGACGTTCGACGATGGCTACTACTCGCATCTGACGGACGTGCTCCCGATCCTGGAGCGATCGAATGTGCCGGCGACGTTCTTCATCACGTCGGCGGGCCTCGATCGCGACGTCGAGTACTGGTGGGACACGCTGGAGCGCGTCAACCCGGGGCACCTGCACGCGCTGCACGATCAGTGTGTCCGCGCGTCGCTCACGGACCGCGAACGCCTGCTGGCCCCCTACAGCTTGGGTCCTACCGCGCGAGTGCCCACTGCGTCTGGACGGGGGTCAGACCCCGGTCGTTCGGTTACACACAGCGCGCGGCGGCCGCTTCGGGCCGAGGAAGTGCGGCGCCTTGCCGCGGGACGCGGCGTCACGATCGGCGCGCACTCGGTGAACCACCTGCTACTGACGGCACAGGTGGACGAGGTACGCAAACGTGAGATGTCGGAGTGCCGGCGCGCGCTCGAAGCGCTGACCGAAAGGCCCGTGACGCTGTTCGCGTATCCCTACGGCGCGGTGGACGAGCCGACAGCCCGTGCGGCGCGCGAGCAGTTCGACTTCGCGATCGACTGCACACCCGCAACGGTCGAAGTATCGTTCGATGTGGCGCGCGTGCCGCGGGTCGATGTGAAGGAGTGGACGCGCGAGGATCTGGCGGCACGTCTCGACGCGCTCTTCGCGCCTGCGCCGAGCGACGCGCGTGTCAGCTTCTTGCCATGAGATCGGCCGTCGCCTCGGGCCACCGCGTGAGCGCGCGCTTGACCGCCGCGTGACGGCGCGTCAGCCCGTCGCGCCGAACGATCGCGCGAAACGCGGCGGCCACGTGCTCGCGCCACCACGCATCCCCGCTCCGCGACGAGACGTCGTACGCGGCGGCAAGGGGTTCGAGACAGGTGGCATCGCCGATCTCTTCGATCGCCGCGAGGAACGCGACGGGAAGCCGCTCGGGCTCGAGCAGGCTGTCGCGCAGGTCGTAGAGGGCCAACGTGCTGCCGCGCGCGGCGAGCGCCTGGTGTACGGCGCCGCGCACGGTTCGCCATTCGGCGCGCCGGCCGGCATCCGTCTCATGCGCTTCCCGCGACCGAATCGCGTCGACCACGTGCTGCAGCTCGATGAGACGCGCCGCGGGCGCGACGATCGAGACGGCGCGCTTCAGCACTGAAGGGGACGGGGGCAGTCGCCCCTCGACCGCGTCGCGCCAGACCAGCGCCGGAAGGCCCGGCTGCTCCGGGGGAAACGTGAGCCGCTCGCGCACGACGATGTTCGGATCGTTGGCGAGCGTCTGCCGCATCGGCTCGAGGACGGATGCCGGCAGATCGCGCATGGCATCGAGGGCGTCCGTCCTGGTGTCGCCGCCCCGTGCGTGATCGAGCGCCACCGTGACCAGCGCGTCGAGCGCATTCCGCGCGACAGCGGGCTCGGCCGCGCCAAGGAACGCGCGCAGGACGCCGATCGTGGCGCTGATGATCTCTGGCGATGAGGAGGGGTCGTCGAGCGACGCGCGAGCAAGGGGAACCGCGCGGGGATCGCCCGACGCCTCGAGCGCGCGCAGCATGCCCGCGCGCGCCCGAGCCGTGCTCGCTTTCGGATAATCCTGCAGCAGATGTTCGACCGCGCGCGGGCCGATGACTGCCAGGCGCGCCACCGCCGCCTCACGACGCACATCGTCAGGTCCACCGAGCGCATCGATCAGCTGGCGGATCTCGGCGGAGGACGAAGGGCGGATGGGCATGGAGGGATTTGGTGATCTGGTGATTTATTGAATTGGTGATTTCCTGATTCGAAGGTCGGTGATCTTAGATCACCAAATCACCGGATCACCAAATCACCGAATTGCCCTTTGTCACCTGGATGGTGATGGCGTCGGTGGCTGTTCCACCCTTGCCGTCCGTCACGGTAATCGCGACTGGCACCGGGCCTTCCTGCATCGGCGCCGTCCACTGCGTCTCGGCTCCTGACGGATTCGCCAGCGTGCCGCCAGGCGTTGTCCATGCGTACGAGACTTTATCGCCGTCGGGATCCGCGGCGACCGCGCGCACGGTCGCAGCCTTCCCGAGCTGCACGCTGCAGGGTTCACAGCGCGCGTGTACAGACGGCGGGTGATTCTGTTGCGCAGCAGCTGGCGAAGGCGCCGAGGCAGGGGGACGGGGATGACATGCACTGGCCGCGAGCGCGAGTGCGAGCGCCGCGACAGATCTCATGACCTTCCGCCTGAAGGCGGAAGCCACGGGAGACGGGTGCCACATCTTCAAAGCGCTTCGGCCGGACGTTTCTTGCCGAAGATGAACGCGATCGCGATGCTGATGATGTAGAGCCCCAGCATCGGGACGGCCATGATGACCTGCGACATCATGTCGGTCCCCGGGCTGATGACCGCCGCGATGATGAAGATGATGAGGAACGCGTACTTGAAATAGCGCAGCAGGAATCCGCCGGTCACCACGCCCATGCGCGCCAGGAAGAACACGAGCGTCGGCATCTCGAAGATCGCGCCGAAGCCAAGGAGCATCTTGGTGTACAGCGAGAACGCTTCGTCAACCTTCGGCATGAACATCATGTATTCGGTGCTGAAGCTGATGAAGAACTTCCACGTCCACGGGAACGCAACGTAGTGCGCGAACAATCCTCCCGTTACGAAGAAAACGGTCGAGAGGAACACGAAGGGAATCGCGAACCGCTTTTCGTGCGTGTAGAGGCCCGGCGAGATGAACTTCCAGATCTGCCAGAGGACCAGCGGCGACGCGATGAAGATCCCCGCGATGAAGCCGATCTTCACGTACAGCATGAACGGCTCGGCGCCGGCGGTGTAAATCAGCTTGTTCCCGCCGGGCAGCATGTTCTGCATCGGCTTCATGATGAAGTCGAAGACGCGCTGAATGAAGATGAACGCGACGAGACAGCCGCCGAGGATCGAGAGGCAGATGTAGATCAGGCGCTTCCGGAGCTCGTCGAGGTGCTCCAGGAACGACATCTTTCCGCCGGATTCATCGGGATCGGGAGGCTCCGGATCGTGTGCGGCGGCGGCGCCGGGAAAGGGAACGAGCGCCATTCGGGCGTTACGCGCTGCCGTTCTGTCGCGGCTCGCCGGGGTGCTGATTGTCGGAGGCCGGTTCGGACTGGCTCGGGGTGCGAACCGTGTGCGGATCGGGCGCCCGCTGCGTGGAGCGCTGGTCCTCGAGCCGGATCTCCTCGTCGAGCGTGTTCTTCAGCTCGTTGGAGGCGCGCTTGAATTCTGCCAGGCTCTTGCCGAGCGATTTGCCCAGTTCCGGCAGCTTGCGCGGGCCGAAAATGATCAGCGCGATCGTAAAAATGATGATCAGTTCGGGGACGCCGACAGAGCCAAACATTCCCGGATTATACACCTCTGGCCGGTGCCGTAATACTGCCAGGGCCTATGGCCGGATCTCGTTGCGGCGCCTGCACTTGGTCTGTTACGATGGGATCTATGCGTACTCCCCGGTTTTTGCCCGTGATGCTGCTGGCCGTCCTCTTGTCGGCCGTGGCGGGTGGCTTTTTCGGTAGCACCGCGCTCGCCACGCAGGACGAGGTGGCACAGCAATACAAGATCTTCACGTCCGCACTGTCGGCGATCGAGCGGGAGTACGTCGAGGAGGTGCCCTCCGACAGACTCGTTTACGGCGCGATTGATGGCATGCTGAAAACGCTCGATCCGCATTCGAGCTTCTTCGATCCCAAGCAGTACGCGCAGATGCGCGAGCGGCAGGAAGGGCGCTATTACGGGCTGGGCATTTCGATCCAGGTGATCGACGGCGACATCACCGTGATGTCGGTGTTCGAAGGATCGCCCGCGTATCGTGCCGGGCTGCGCCGCGGCGACGTCATCGCGCGCATCGAAGGGGAAGACACGAAGGGCTGGCTGAGCGAACAGGCCGTCAAGAAGCTGAAAGGGCCGAAAGGCACCAAGGTCAAGATCTCGATCCGCCGCCCAGGCTACGAGAAGCTGATCGACATGGACGCCGAGCGCGATGAAGTGAACATCACGACCGTGCGCGGCGCGTTCATGATCGATGCGCAGACGGGCTACATCAAGCTCGGTGATTTCTCCGAGACCTCCGACCGCGAAGTCGGCGACGCGCTCGACAAGCTGCAGGCGCAGGGGATGAAGCGGCTCGTGTTCGATCTGCGCGACAACCCGGGAGGTCCGCTGGAACAGGCGATCCGCATCGCCAACCGGTTCCTGCCGCGCGGCGACATGGTCGTTTACACGCGCGGCCGGGTGGCCAACGCGGACCAGGACTATCGCGGCACCGATAAGCCAGATTACACGGGGCCGATGATGGTGCTGGTCAGCCGCCAGAGCGCGAGCGCGTCCGAGATCGTCACCGGCGCGCTGCAGGATCACGATCGCGCGCTCGTCGTCGGTGAGACGACATTCGGGAAGGCATTGGTGCAGTCGGTCTATCGGATCAGCGAGGGGGCCGGCCTCGCGCTGACGACCGGCCGGTACTTCACGCCGAGCGGCCGGATGATTCAACGTCCGTGGGACACGGCCTTCGACGAGTACCTCACGTACACGCTGCGCGAGCAGACCCCGGAACGCGAGCACGCCGCGTCGGCGCTGAAATACACGGATGCCGGGCGCAAGGTGTACAGCGGTGGCGGCATCGATCCGGACAAGTTCTTCGCGGGACCCGTGCAGGGCTACAGTCCCACGCGGTTCGGCCGATCGCTCATCGCGCGCTCGGCGTTCGCGAACTTCGCCGAGAGCTTCGTGGCTGAAGGAGACACCCGCATGGGTAGCGCCTCCGAGGGGAAAACGCGCATGGCACGCGGGTTCACCGTCACCGACACGATGGTCGCCGACTTCAAGAAGTCGCTGCAGAAAGAGAAGGTCAAGATCGACGAAGCAGCGTTCCAGAAGGACATCGATTTCATCAAGGCGATGATCCATTACGAAATCGACGTCGCGCTCTTCGGCATCTCGGAGGCGCAGAAGAACCTGATTGCGAAGGATCCGCAGGCGCAGTTCGCGTTGACGCAATTCCCCGACGCCGTGAAGCTGACCGAGCTCGCGAGGAACCGCGTGACCTCGCGAGGAGGGAATCATTAGGGCATTCGGCCCTACATTTAGTGGCGGTAGTTTGCTGTTGCCCTAGGTATGGGGGCTTGTTAGACTGAGCGCCGTTCACCCGGCCCCAGGGGCCATCCTGCTTTGTGCAGGGTGTGGGCTGTCGGGACCAACGGCTGTTGTCGGTCATCGTTTCTCAGAAAACCTGTATCCCGTGCGCGGGCCCATGCGGGCTCGCCGAAGCGCCCCCAGCCGCTTCCCGGTCGTGCTTTGTCTGCATGGCCGGCAGCGGCTTTTTTGTTTTGTAGGGCGGGCCTTCCGCCTTCGCGCGTAGCGCTTCGGCGGACCGCCGTAGCCTTGGCGGAGGCTGGTTGGACCCGCCGGGCGATGCCGGGTCTGAAGACCCGCCAAGGATCATTTCTAATATGCGCCTCCAGCGTCTCGAGATTTCCGGCTTCAAGAGCTTCCCGGATCGATCCGAACTTGCGTTCGACCACGGCGTCACCGCCATCGTCGGCCCGAACGGCTGCGGGAAGAGCAACGTGGTCGATGCGATCACGTGGGTCCTCGGCGAGCAGAGCGCAAAGACGCTGCGCGGCGAGCACATGCAGGACGTGATCTTCGCAGGAAGCGATGCGCGCAAGGCAACCGCCGCGGCTGAAGTCCGGATTCGGCTGGGAGGGGTCGCGTCGCGCGTGCCCGGCAGCGGCAAGGTGCGGCCGCAGGACCACGCGCTTTCGACGGGGGAGCCGGCGCGACCGCTGTCCGGTGGTGAAGCCGTGGTCGCAGCGGCCGCGGGCGAGCTGCTCGGCGCGGGAGAGACCGTTGCGCTCCTCGACGAACCGCCGCTGATCGTGCGCGATGTCGAGGTCTCGCGGCGGCTGTATCGCTCCGGGGAGAGCGAGTACCTGATTGACGGCGAGGTCGTGCGGCTCAAGGACGTGCAGGACCTGCTGATGGATTCCGGTCTCGGCGTGCGCGCCTACGCCGTCATCGAGCAGGGAAAGATCGGGCAGATCCTCAGCGCGCGTCCCACGGATCGCCGTCAGCTGATCGAGGAAGCGGCGGGCGTGACGAAATACAAGAGCCGCCGCCGCGCCGCGGAACTGAAGCTGGAGGCGGCGCAGCAGAATCTCACGCGGGTCGACGACATTATCTTCGAGGTTGAGAAGCAGCGCGGCACGCTGAAGCGACAGGCCGCGAAGGCCCGCCGCTACAAGCGGCTGCGCGAAGAGCTGCGGCGCTGGGAGAAGGTGCAGTTCGCCAACCGCTATCGCGTGCTCGGCCAGACGATAGAAGCCGCGCGCGCCCGCCTTGGCGACGCGCGTGCGCGCGAGACCGCGGCGGCTGCGCGCCTCGCCGAAGTCGAAACGGTGCTGGAGCGGCTGCGCCTCGAGTTGACCGAAGCGGATGCGCGCGCCACAGCCGCGCGCGAGGCGGCGCATGCGCGCGAGCTGTCGATCGGCCGGTTGCAGCAGCAGGTCGCGTTCGACAAGCAGCAGGTGGAATCGCTGGCGGCCGCTGCGACCGCCCTTGCCGCGGAGGTCGGGACGCTCGACGCGCGCCGCGAGCCGGCGCGCGAAGAACTGGAGACCCGGAAGGGCGCGGCAGCGCGTGCCGCCGAGGAGCGCCAGCAGGCGGCGGATGCGCTCGCCATGCAGGACGAGGCGTACGACGCGGCGCATCGCAACATTGAAGGCCTCGAAGGGGATGTCGAAGCGGCGCGAAGCGAGGTGTATGCCGCGGTGAATGCCGCCACCGCCCTGCGACACGCCGTCGAGCACGCCGAGGCGGCGCGCGCGCGAATCGGCGAGCAGCTGGCGAAGCTCGATATCGAGCGACACGACCTCGAGGTCGAGGCCGAGCGGGCGGCCGACGAACGTGCCAGCGCCGAAGCCGCGCTCCGCCGCGCGCGCGAAGCGATGGAAACGCTGCACGTCGATCGGGCCGCGCGCGAGTCGGAGCTCGCCGTGGCACGCAGCAGCCGCGACACCCTCGCCCGCGAGCTGCGGACGCGCGAGCACGAGCTCGCCGGCGGCCGCGCCCGACTGCAGTCACTCGAGGAGCTCGACGCAGCGCGGGCGGAGTACGGCGAAGGTGCGCGCGCGATTCTTGCCGAATCCGGCGACGCGGTGCCCAACCTGGGTTCGGTGGCGGACTACCTCGAAGTCGATCAGGCTTACGAGCGCGCTGTCGAAGCGTGCCTGAGTGACCTGCTGCAGCACGTGGTCGTTCGGACGCGCGCCGAAGCGGATGCCGCGCTCGCGCTCGTGAAGGACCGAAACACCGGCAGGGTCGGATTCATCATCATTGAGTCGCCGGCGCTGATGGATGGCTCACCGGCGCCCGCCGGCCGGCCACCCGCGACGCCGCCGCGGCTCGATCGCGCTGTGCCGGTCTCTGCGATCGCACGTATCACCGGGCCGGCGGCGGACACGATCCGCGCTGCGGTTGCGGACGCGTGGGTCGTCGACAGCCGCGAGGATGCGTACGGCGCGTCGCAGCGGACGAACGGTCCTGTCGCGACGCTCGAGGGTGACGTGTTCCGCGGCGCGCATCGAGTCGAAGGCGGTGTGCGTGCTGAAGCTCGCAGCATCCTGACGACCAAGCGCGAGATCAAGGAACTGCGCGAGCGCGCCGAGCAGGAACAGGCCCTGCTGGGACGCATGCGCGAAGAAGTTGCGAATCTCGACATGGCGATCGCTGCGGCCGAGTCCGCGATCATGTTCCTGCAGCAGGAACTGCACCGCCAGGAGAAGGCCGTCGTCGGCTTCGACCTGCAGGTGTCCACGGCCGGCGATGCGTCCGATCGCGTCGCGCGCAAGCAGGAACAGATCGGCATCGAGCGCCGGACGGCGGAGGAGGAGCTGCGCTCGCAGGAGCGCCGGCACGAAGAGGCGCGCGAATCGATCGAGCGCATTCAGGCAGAACAGCGGGCCGCCGACGAACAACTCTCCGCGGCGCAGCGGCGCTTGTTCGAAGCGCGCGAGGCCGCCGAGACTGAGGCTCGCCGCACGTCCGAGGCGAAGGCCGCGCACGCCGCGCTCGTCGAGCGCACCAGCGCGTTGGCGATGGAGGTTGAGCGGCTCGAAGAGGCGGCACGCGAGCTCGAGGAGCGAGTCGCGACACGGACCGCCGAACTGGCGCGTAACGTCTCGCGCCGCCAGGAACTCCACGACACAATCGAACGATCGGAACGTCAGCTCGACGAGGACGTGCGTACGTTCGACGAGTTGCGCGAGCACGTGAGAGCCGCCGACGAAGCGTCGCAGGCGCTGCGATCGGAATTCGAATCGCAGGAATCGACGATTCGCGACGCGCGCAAGTCGCTGGAGGGGGTCCGCGATGAAGCGAGTCAGCTCGAGGTCGAGCGCGCGACCGCGGAGTCGGACCTCGCGCACCTCGCATCCTCCTGCGCCGACAGCGTGCAGGCCACGCTGGACGAGGTCGCTGCGGAAGTGGACCAGATGGAACGCGACGGGCTCCTGGCAAGCCCGAAGGCCGTCGAGGACGCGCCCGAACCGGCGGAGATCGAGCCCGAACTCGCGGCGGAGGCCGGCATCAGCCGGCCCGATTCGGATGAGCGAGCCGCCGAGGTCGCGTCATCCGCTGCCGCCTCGAGCCGCACGCTGACGCCGGATGAAATGGTGGCGGATCTGCGCGCCAAAATCGAGCGGATGGGCGCCGTCAACATGATGGCCATCGATCAGTTCGACGACCTCGAGTCCCGTCACACGTTCCTGACCGCGCAGCGCAAGGACCTCGTCGACTCCATCGCGGCCACGAACGAGGCGATCAAGAAGATCGACAAGACCACGCGCGAGCGCTTCCAGGACGCGTTCACCGAGATCAATCGATACTTCGAGGGGACGTTCACCACGCTGTTCGGCGGCGGGCGCGCCGGCCTTGTCCTGCTCGACGAGAACGATGCGCTCGAAAGCGGGATCGACATCATCGCGCAGCCTCCCGGCAAACGCCTCCAGAGCGTGCAGCTCCTCTCGGGCGGCGAGAAGGCGCTCACCGCGATGGCATTGATGTTCGCGATCTTCAAGTACCGTCCGAGTCCGTTCTGTCTCCTCGACGAGATCGACGCGCCGCTCGACGACGCGAACATCGGTCGGTTCGTGGACATGCTCCAGGGGATGCAGGAGCACACGCAGTTCATCCTCATCACGCACAATCGCAAGACGATGGAGATCGCCGATCGGCTCTATGGCGTGACGATGGAGGAGCCGGGCGTGTCGAAGCTGATTTCGGTGCAACTGAATTAGGCCGTTATGCGGCGTCTCACGAGAGTGTCGGTTTCGTTGCCGCATAACGGCGGCGCGCACGGCGCGCCCGCGACCCTTCGACAGGCTCAGGGTCGCCCTGAGCAAGGTCGAAGGGCGACGAGCGGAGCGGGGCGAAGGGGCCCCCGCAAGCGAGGAGCCGGGGTCCGGGGCGGAGCCCCGGATCAAAAGAAGTGAACGAGGATCGCGCGTCACGGTACCACCGCCTGCGACGGCGCGCGGTGATCGCGTCGACGATCACCGGCGCCGCATGGCTGATCGTGCTGATCGTCACCGGCGGATCGGCGGCGCTGGCGCGCACGGTGTCGGCGGCCGCGGCGGCGTGGTCGTCACCTATCGGCCGCGCCGCCGCGATCGTGCTCTTCGTGGCACTCGTCGTCGCGGGCTACGAAGCCGTCACGCTCCCGTTCACCTATTTCCGTTTTCGCCTCGAACACAAGTACGGCCTTTCATCGGAGCCGCTTCGGACGTGGGTTTCCGATCATCTGAAGGCGTTCGCGCTCGGGCTCGCCATGACCGCGGGTGCGGCAGGCATCGTGTTTCTCGCGATCGCGCTGTCGGGGCCCTGGTGGTGGCTGAGCGCTGGGGGACTTTTCGCCCTCGCCGGCATGGCGCTCGCCAACCTCGCTCCGATCGTCCTGATGCCGCTGTTCTACCGCTTCAAGCCGCTGGAGCGGGATGAGCTGCGCGACCGGCTGCTCACGCTGTCGGACCGCGCCGGCGTAAAAGTCCTGGGCGCCTTCGAATGGGGGCTGGGGGCGAAGACCTCGCGGGCCAACGCGGCGCTCGTCGGCCTCGGGCGCACCCGCCGCATCCTCGTCTCCGACACGCTCCTCAACGATTATTCGGACGACGAGATCGAAGTCATTCTGGCGCACGAAATCGCGCACCACGTCTATTACGACATCTGGTCGAGCCTCGCGATTGAAAGCGCGGTGCTCGCGGTGTCGCTCCTCGCCGCCGACGTGGCGGTGCGAACGCTCGGCGCAACGTTCGGGATCGACGGACCGTCGGATCTCGCTGCGCTGCCCCTGATGGCGGTCGCGAGCGCGCTGGTGTCGCTGCTCCTCAGGCCGATCGGCAACGCCTGGTCCCGCCACAACGAGCGCCGCGCCGATCGGTTTGCGCTTGCGCTCACGCGCCGTCCCAACGCGTTCATCTCGGCGATGCGCCGCCTCGGCGCGCAGAACCTCGCAGAGGAGCGCCCGTCGTCCGCCGTCTTCTGGTTCTTCCACACGCATCCGACGATCGACGAACGTGTTGCCGTCGCAAAGCAGTTCCCGGCGCCGTAGGGTTTGGTGATCAGGTGGCTTCCGCCTTCAGGTGGAAGGAAGCATCGTTGCTGTGACAGCTCCACCGCGATTGCAACGACGCAGCCGACCATCTTCGCCTGAAGGCGGAAGCCACAGGGTTCTTCAGTAGAATCAACGGCGTCCATGCGAACAGCCGCTGCGCTCATTCTCCTTCTGACATTCGGCATCTCCGCGTCTCCCATCGCACAGTCGCGATCGTCAGTGCTGACGCCGGCGTCGGTATTCGGCTTTGAACCAGGAGCCGACTACAAGCTGGCAACGTACGATCAGTCCATTGAGTATTTCAGGAGGCTGGCAGCATCCAGCAAGTACATCCGCCTCGTCGACGCCGGAAAGACGTCGCAGGGACGGACGATGTACTTCGCGTTGATTTCCACACCCGACAACCTTGGGCGGATCGACCGCTACCGGGAGATCTGGCAGCGGCTCGCGCATCCACAAGGCCTGACCGATGCGCAGGCCGAGCAGCTTGCACGTGACGGCAAAGCCCTCGTCCATATCGACGGCGGGCTGCACGCGACGGAAGTCGCGGGCCCGCAGCACGCACCGCTGCTCGCATATGACCTGCTGAGCACAGCGAACCAGGCCGCGACGAAGGCGCTCCTCGACAACGTCGTCGTGATGCTCTGGCCGACGATCAATCCCGACGGCCAGCAGATGGTCGCGGAGTGGTACACGAAGAACGTCGGGACGCCGTACGAGCTCTCGGGCCTGCCGCAGCTCTATCAGGAATATGTCGGCCACGACAACAACCGCGACGCGTACATGCTGAACATGATCGAGTCGCGCGTCATCGAGCACACATGGCGTCAGTGGGAACCGCAGATCATTTACGTCCATCATCAGTCCGGGCCGTTTCCAACGCGCATCTGGCTGCCCCCGTTCTCCGAGCCGGTCGGGATCGATGCGCCGTTCCTCATGTCGCGGGAAGTGAACATGATCGGCATGGCGATCGCGAAAGGGCTCGAAGAGCGAGGGCAGGTCGGCGCCACGCACATGGGCACCGCGTTCGACGCGTGGTACCCGGGCTATATCGACTACGCGCCGAACTTCAAGAACATCGCGGCGTTCTGGACGGAAACCGCGCTCTATCAATACGCCACGCCGCACGACTACACCATCGACGACTTTCCACCGGATATGCGCGACCTGCGTCCACGCAGCCTCTACGCGAGCCCGTGGCCGCCGGGGCGGTGGCGCCTGCGCGATGCGGTTGATTACATGGAGACCGCGTCGTACTCGGTCATCGAGTACGCGTCGAAGTACAAGGATTCGCTGCTGCTCAATCGTTACAAGGCGGGACGCGATCAGATTGCCCGCGGGAGACGCGAGCCGCCGTTTGCGTACTTGGTTCCGCAGGAGCAGCGCGATCCCGTCGCCGCGGTCGAGCTGCTTCGCCGGCTTGCGTTCGGCGGGGTGCGCGTGTCCCAGTTGACCGCCGCCGTCACCGTTGAAGACGTCACGTGGCCGGCCGGCACCTGGGTGGTGCCGACCGATCAGGAGTTTGCCGCGCTCGCGCGCGAGGTCCTCGACGTCCAGAAATATCCGGACCTTCGGCAATATCCGGGCGGACCGCCCGAGCGTCCGTACGACGCCGCGGGATGGACGCTGCCGCTGCAGATGGGCGTGACGGTGGTCGCGTCGAAGACGCCGCTGACCGAAGAGATGCGCGCCCGGCTGAAGCTCCTCGGCCCGATGCCCGATCTCAAAGTGAAGCCCTCCGCTTACAGCGCGGCGACGAGCGATGCGGCGCCGTTCGACAGCGTGCCAGGCGCCGGCTTCGATCAAAGTGCATCCGCCGCCGCGATCGTTCCGCCCGCGGGACGCGTCAGCGGAACTGGAACCTCGCTGACGTTCGATCCCGCGCAGAACAACGCGTATCGCGCGATCAATCGCGCGTGGAAGCTCGGCGGACAGGTGACGCTTTCAAACGGCCGCTACGGCGTGATCGGGCTGACTCCCGCCCAGGAGACAGAGCTGGTCACGTCGCTGGCACTCGTTGCGGAACGCTGTTCCGGCCATGGAGCGGCAGCATGGACGAGGGCTGGACACGCTGGGTGCTCGAGCAGTACGGCTTCGAGTACGTCATGCTGCGGCCGGCGGATTTCAAGGCGCCGCTCGGCGACAAGCTCGATGTCGTGATCCTGGCAGACGACGCGCGACTGCCGATCGAAGGGACGGCCAGCAGCCCTTCGACGCTTCGAGAGCCGCAGGGTCGCCCCGAGTCAGATGGAGCGGCGACGGGCGCAGGGCAGGTGGGACGTGGAGGTGGCCGCGGTGCCATCCGTCCAGAGTACGCGGACCGATTGTCCGCGGCTGACCTCGCCTCGCTCGAGCAGTTCATTCGTGGCGGCGGAACGCTCGTCTGCTTGAACACAGCGAGCAACTTTGCGATTCAGCAATTCAAGCTGCCCGTGAAGAACATCGTCGCGGGGCTTCCCTCCGACGACTTCTTTCTTCACGGGACGATCGTCGGCGTCACCATCGACCAGCATTCGGAAATCATGCTCGCGGCGATCTTTGCCGACAACAGCCCGGTGTTCGAAACATTGGCCGGGTTCAAGGGACGCGTCCTGGCGAAGTACCAGGATTCCGGGTCGCCGCTGCTCTCCGGGTACCTGATTGGCGAGAAGTACATGAACGGCAAGGCGGCGGCACTCGATGTCGATCTCGACGCTGGCCACGTCGTTCTCCTCGGGTTTCGTCCCGAGTGGCGCGGCCAGCCTTTCGGCACATTCAAGGTGCTCTTCAACGCGGCAATCAGCGCTGTCGCCGGGAGGGCCGTGCCGTGACATTTCGCCGCGACAGAAGAACTGTAGCCCTGCGGATTTGGTGATTTCTGGATTGGGTAATCTGGTGATTGTGCTTCGCACGCGCTCCCGCGCGTGCGTCTAGAGACCCGGCGCGACCTCGCCGCTGACGGGTCTAAAGACCCGTCCTCCGGGTACGCTTCACGATCATCGTTCGCGTGAGTCCCAAAAACCCACGCAATAATTAACCTGCGCGATAACCATTGACGCCGGCGCCGCCGGTCTCCATAATCGCGGCCCCGGTCAGTCAAGGAGGTCCGTAATGTCCAGACCCGTCGCGTTGGTGACAGGGTGCAGCAGTGGATTCGGCCGACTCCTGGTGGAGCCGCTCGCGCGCGCGGGATACCTGGTGTACGCGACCATGCGCGACGTCGATCGGCGCAACGCGCTTGCGGCAGCCGAGCTGACGGAGCTGCGGACTCGCCAGCAGCTCGACGTGCAGGTCGCGCCGCTGGACGTGACGTCGGACAGCGGAGTCGACCAGGCTGTCCGGATGATCGAGCGACAGGCGGGACGCGTCGACGTCCTCGTGAACAACGCCGGCTGCATGACCGGCGGCATCACCGAAGCCTTCTCGGTGAAGGAGTTCGAGCAGCAGTTCCAGACGAACGTGATCGGATTGTTCAGAGTCACGCGCGCCGTGCTGCCGATGATGCGCCGGCAGCATTCGGGCCTGCTCGTGCACGTGTCGGCGGCGCTCGGTCGCATTGCCCCGCCGTTCTTTGCGGCGTATAGCGCGAGCAAGGGGGCCGTCGACGCAATCGGTGAGTCGCTGCGCTACGAGCTCGCGCCGCTGGGGATCGACTCCGTGATTGTGGAACCGTCGGTCTTTCACACGCGGCTTTTCAGCAGCGCGCATCGGCCGGCGGACGGCATGCGGGCGATCGAATACGGTGCGACCGCCGCCATCTCCGGACAGCTCTTTGCCGCGTTCGACCAGATGTTCGAGACGCAGCCGGACGAAACGGATCCCCAGCACGTGGTCGAGGCCATTCTGGACCTGATCGCAATGCGGCCAGGGGAGCGCCCGCTGCGCACCGTCGTGGGCCGCGCGGATTTCGGCGCCGCAAAGGTCAACGAGCTGACCGCGTCGATCGGACGCGAGATGCTGGCGGCGGTTGGCCTGCAGCATCTCGAGAACGTATCCACCGCCCGCGCCGCGGCCATGGTCTGAAGGCGCCTGACAGCCTGCTCGAGGAGTGTCGACGGCGAGATCCAGGCGCTGAGCATTGACGCGCGTGCTCTCCCGGTCTTACGCGCGGCCGAAATCAATGAACCCGCGCCCCGGGTCCGTGCTGAGCAGCCGGGCCCGCAGCCGGTCGCCGACATCGAGCCCTTCGGCACCGCGCTCGAGGCGACCCTCGATGGGCATTTTGCACAGCCGCACCCACGTACCCTTCGGGCCCGCGCCGGTGACGACCGCGTCGAATATCTCACCGATCCGGTCCGACAGGAACAGCGCCGCCGCCGCCTTCTTCGTCAGGCGCTCGACCTTGTTGGCGGCGTCTTCCTGCCGGGTGCAGTGTTCAGCGAGCCGCGTCAGCTCCGTCAATTGGTACGGCGCCCTGGTCTGCGCGATCGCGGCTTTCAACAGACGCTGCGTGACGAGATCCGGGAAGCGCCGGTTCGGCGCCGTTGAATGTGTGTAGCTGGCCGCGGCGAGCGCGAAATGACTGCTCGACTCGGTTGCGCGCTCGGCGACGTACTCGCCGCGGCCGAGCAGCTTGATCACGCTGAGTGACAGATCGGCGTAGTCGTCCGGCGCCGTCGCGCGCTCGGTTTTCAGGAACTGCTGCAGCGCGCGCGCGTTCGGGGCTGGCGGCAGCGAACCACCGTGCCGCGCCGCGAGCTCGACGATCCGCGGCCATCGTTCGGGCGAACGCACGACGCGTCGAATCGACGAGAGGCCCTTGGCGCCGAGGAACCGCGCCGTGACGCCGTTGGCCGCAACCATGAAGTTCTCGATCAGCTCCTTGGCGCGATTTGCTGTCTCGGTCCGCAGCTCGCGGACGCCGCGGTCGTCGACGACGGGCCGCAGCTCGGAACGATCGAAATCGAGCGCTCCTTCTTCATCCCGTTGCGCCTGAAGCCGCGTCGCAATCTCGTCCTGCAGCCGCAGCTGTTGGTCGAGACCATCGACGCGCCCGAAGGCAGCGAGCGCCGGTCCTGAGCCATCGAGCCAGGCGGCGACGGCCGAATAGGTGAGCTGCGCGTGGTTGTGGACGAGCGCGCGGTAGACGTCCGAGTCGACGAGCGTGCCGGTCCCGTCCACGACCATCTCGATGACGATCGCGGCGCGATCCTCGCCCTCGTTGAGCGACGTGCGATCAGTCGAAAGCTCGAGCGGCAGCATCGGAAAGACGACGGCGGGGGTATAGACCGAGGTCGTGTTCGCGCCTGCATGCGCATCGACTTCCGCGATCGCGACGAGCACGCGCGTCGGCGACGCGCCATCGTCAGCGCAGGCTTCGAGCTGATCGAGATCGCGCGAGTCGTCGTTGTCGATCGACGACCACGGCAACGACCGCAGGTCGCGGATCGAGCTGGCGGCCGGTGCGCCAACGTGCGCGATCTGTTCTCGCGCCGCGGCCGAAAAATCCGGCTCCAGCCCGTGGGCGCGCATGGCCTCACGCGCGATCCGCTCGAGCTCGTGCTTCTGCGAACCGTTCATCGGGTCAGCTATGATACCAGTGCGCCCTCCGCCACATGCGAATCGCGAACGTCGTGCTTCTGCTCGTCGCCACGATGACCTCGCTCATCGCGCAGGACACCGTGATCTTTCGCGACGATGCGGCCGCATCGTTGTTCCGGACCAGCCGCATGAACATGAGTGGACGCGAGGCGACGATTCGCGAGCTGCTCGCCCTGCATATGACCGGCAGGATCCGCATCGCGACGCCCGATGGTGCGGCGGAGAGCGGCACGACCGACATCAAGGTGCTCCTGCCCGACCGCTACCTGCGCGTGGACTCCACGCCGGGCGCGACGCGGTACTCCGGCTTCGACCGGGACATCTTGCTGAGCGCGATCAAAGCCGGCGACAGCACGTCGACCGTACCCGACGCGCTTCGCGCAGCCGCTCTGCAGTCGGAACGGCGCCGCCTCGCATATCTGATGATTGGCGCGACGACATACGTGAGCGCCGATCTCTCGCCCGTGATTTATTCCGCGGGCTATGGCGCCGACGTGCGGGTGGTCGAAGCAATCGACGCCAACCGGAGCTTCCTGCTGCGCCTGGTGTTCGGCGAGTCGATGCTCCCGACGCGTCTCGAATATCCTGGCGGGACGATGACGTTCGCGGATCGTCGCGTTGCGGACGGGCTGCAGATGCCGTTCCGCATCACGAGCACGGGCGGCAACGGCCGCCTCGTGGACGAGATCACGTTCGAGACGGTCCGGGTCAATGGCGATCTCTCCAGCCGCGACTTCAAGATCACCGTGGCGCAGTGACCGGCGGCGCCAGTTTCTGCCGCACATCCCGGAGCCATTCGAGCGCGACGATCGCGCGATCGGGCGTCGCGCGTTCCTGTCGGATGAGGACGCGCCCATCAGCCGCGATGCCCAGCGCGCGCGCGTCGGTTTCGGCGAACACCACCTCCGGCGCTGCCGATGTCGCTTCGCGCTCGGGCATGAACCGCGCGCGCATCAGGCGTGCGCCTTCGCGGAAGTAGATCCACGGCCCGTCGTGACTCCACACGGGCTGCTGCCCGCCATCCCTCGAGACCTGCACGCGGCGTCCATCGGCGAGACGCCGCGCGAACACGTCCCAGCGGCCGGATTCGTCCGTCGCGTAGGCAAGCCACTTGCCGTCGCGCGAGAACGACGGCGACATTTCGTCGAACGGACCGTCACTAACGAGGCGCGGATCACCGCCGCCTGCGCCCACGACGCCTATCGCCAGGCGACCCGACGGGAGCGTCATCGTGACCGCGACGCGATCGTCACCCGAGGCGGCCGCCGGGAACACGTGATTTGGCGGGGCGCTCAGCACCTGTGACGTGGCGTGCTCGTCGATCGTGCGCGCGACGAGGCGGAAGGGGCCACCCGTGCGCGACGCAAAGAACACTCGACGCCCGTCGGCGGACCACACGGGTGAGACGTTCGTGCCGCCAAACGTAACGCGGGTCAGCGCGTCCGTATCGAGGCGCGCGATCCAGACATCCGATCCGCTGCCATCCGCGATGACGCCTGCCGCGCGCGTCCCGTCGGGCGAGAGCGCGATCGAGGACAGACGCGTCAGCGAGGTGAGCGCGCGATCCGGATCACCCTGCCAGCTGACGCGGGGTTGTGATGCCGGCGCGCTCTCGGCGACGAGCGTGCCGCTGGCGCTCACGGCGAACTGCGCCACGCCCTCCGCGGACGCAAGGTCGCCGACGACGGTGTCGGTTCCGCCCGTCAGCGCAAGGACGCGGTCATCGAACGTGACGCTCTGCACGTCGTGAGGGCTCGTCAGCAGGAGGTAGCCGCGGCCGGCGGCGACGCCGCGCGCAACGCCGCTGCGCAGCACGCGGAAGATCGCGGAAGGGGGCGATAGAATCGCGAGCTGTCCTGGTGTCGCCGCTTCCGGCGAAGACGCGATGGTGAAGATCACGTTGCGACCGTCCGGCAGCCACGCTGGCCACAGGTGGCGCACCTCGCCGCGATCGACGCGCGGCGTCGTGATGCGCGTCACGTCGCCGCCCTGGTCGGACAGAATCGAGAGGCCGCCGGCCGGCAGGCCGGCAAAGATGATGCGGCCGTCCGCATTCCATGCCGCGCCGCCGGGCGCGGGCGCATCCGCGATCGCGGTCGGCGCGCCGCCCGCGATGGCAATCTTCTTCAGCTTTCCCTCGGCAAAGAATCCGAGCCACCGGCCGTCAGGAGAGAAAAACGGCGCCATCGCACCGTCAGTGCCGCCGAGCCGCGTCGCGTCGAGCCGGTCGAGCGGCCGGACATACAGCGCGCAGACTCCTGTCGCTCGATCACAGGCGGACCAGGCGATTGTGCGGCCGTCCGGGGAGATGTCGATCGCGGGAGCCCGCCGATCGAAGGCTGTTCCGGCGGACGGGAGCATTTCGAACCGTGCCGCGGGCGGAGCCGCAGGCTGCGGCTGCTGCGCGATCTGCCACAGCGCGGCGACCGCGAGCACGGCGCAGACCGAGGCGACGCTCCACGGCAGCAGCTCCCGCGCGATCGATGGGTAAACCACCGACTGGGGTCTGACCCCAGTCGCCGGCTCAGGGATTTTCTCGATCGTCAGGTCAGCGGACGTGACGGGCGCGACGAACCGGTAACCGCGCCGATGCACCGTCTGGACGTAGCGAGGGGCCTGCGGATCGTCACCGAGCGCCTGCCGCAGAAAACTAACAGCCTCGGCGAGCGACGTGTCGGTGACGAAGGCGTCCTTCCAGACGCGATCCAGGAGGTCCTGTCGCGGGACGACCTCCGCCGGACGGGCGAGCAGCAGCGCGAGCACCCCGATGACACGGGGCGGCAGCGGAATCTCCGTCCCGCCGCGCGAGAGAATGCCGTTGCGCGCGTCGAAGGCGAACGGGCCGAATGTGACCATCGACGCCTGCGTCCGCTCGAGGGCCTGGCCGGCCTCGGGTCCCATGGGGCGGGATCGTAGCAAATCGACGCGCGGCCGTGCTTCGTCGAACGAAGAGGTCAGGAAAGCCACCGAAGAACTTCTAAAAAAGCGCTCCGTGACTCTGTGGCTCTGAGTAGCGAGTCCGTGACCTCTGCTGACGGTGTTGAGGAAAACTTCAGGGTTTCTTCGACACGTTCAGGCCCCGCTTCAGGACATCGGCGCCGCCGGTCGGTACGGTGCCATATGTCCATCTTCGCCACGAAATCCATCGAACAGATAGAAGCGGAACAGATCGGCCCGGGAGAGGGGACGTTGAAGCGCGTGCTCGGACCCGCGCAGCTCGTCTCGCTCGGGGTCGGCGCGATCATCGGCACCGGTATTTTCGTCCTCACCGGACAGGCCGCCGCCGCGAACGCCGGGCCGGCCATCGTGCTCTCGATGGTGATCGCGGGGTTGACCAGCGTGCTCGCCGCGCTCTGTTATTCCGAGTTCGCCGCCAGTGTTCCGGTCGCCGGTTCCGCGTACACGTACGCCTACGCGACGCTCGGGGAGTTTGTCGCCTGGGTCATCGGCTGGGACCTGATCCTGGAGTACGCCCTGGGCGCAGCCACTGTCGCGGTGGGGTGGTCCGGCAACCTCGTCACGCTGCTGCACCAGCTCGGCGTGACCTTTCCCGCGGCGATCAGCGCAGCCCCCGGTACGATCGTCAAGGTGGCTGGCGGCGATCCGATCACCGCCGTCTTCAACGTTCCGGCAGTGCTGATCACGATCGCGGTCACGCTTCTTCTGATCATCGGCGTGAGCGAGTCGGCCACCGTCAATGCCGTCATCGTCGTCATCAAGCTCGCTGTCGTCCTGATCGTGATTGGCGCCGGCGCGCTGTTCATCGATCCGGCCAACTGGCATCCGTTCATTCCGCCGAATACCGGCACATTCGGCGAGTACGGGTGGAGCGGCGTGCTGCGCGGCGCTGGGGTGATCTTCTTCGCGTATATCGGATTCGATGCGGTCTCCACGTCCGCGCAGGAGGCTCGCAATCCGCAACGCGACATGCCGCGCGGCATCCTGGGATCGCTGGCGATCTGCACGGTCCTTTTCGTGCTCGTCTCGGGTGTGATGGTCGGCATCGTGCCCTACCGGCAGATGCTGAACGAACCGGCGCCGCTGGTCATCGCGATCGATGCGGCGGCGCAGCGCGCGGTCGGAAGCGTCTGGGAAGGCCCGCTCGACGTCGTGAAGGTGCTCGTGACCGTCGGAGCGCTGGCCGCACTGAGCTCCGTGATGGTCGTGATGATGCTGGCGCAGCCGCGCATCTTCCTCGCGATGTCGAGGGACGGCCTGCTCCCCGAATGGGCGGGGCGCGTTCATCCCCGCTTCAAGACACCGCATCGTTCGACGATCGTCACCGGCATCGCCGTCGCGCTCGCGTCCGGGCTCACGCCAATTGGCACGCTCGGCACTCTCGTGAGCATCGGCACGCTCATGGCATTCGTGATCGTCTCGGCGTGATCGTACTCCGCCGCACCCGGCCGGATCTGCCGCGTCCCTTCAGGATGCCGATGGTGCCGCTGCTGCCGGCGCTTTCGGCGCTGGTTGCCTTGGTGCTGATGCTCGGGCTGCCGCGCGCAACATGGGAGCGGCTCGTGCTGTGGATGGTGCTGGGGCTGTTGTTTTATGGAGTGTATGGGTACCGCAAGAGCCGGCTCAGGGCCCAAGGCGCCGGATCTGAAGACCCGGCCTACCTACACTGACGTGTAAGGCGGGTCTTTAGACCCGGTGCGTGCGCGTTCCTGTGTCGAAGCCCGCGACATGAGTCATCGAACGACCAGCTGCCCTTTCATGTTCTTGCAGCCATCGTCCTGCGAGAGGTTGCAGTAATAGGTGAAGGTGCCCGACTGATCCGCGCGGAACTCGAACGTGACGGACTGCCCGATGCCCGCGCGCTTCGAGATGCGATAGCCGTCCACGGTGAAGCTGTGGGCGATGTCTTCCGCCGTGAAGTTGATTTTCACGAGATCGTTGCGATGGACCTCGATTGTCGACGGCTGGAAGGCGTTGTGGGACCCAACGACCTTGAATTCCCGCGTGGTCCCCTGCTCCTGCGCCGCCGCGGCAACCAGGCAGACCACAGCCGCCGAAAGCGTGGCGAATACCGTCCACTGACGACGTGCCATGGGTCCCCCCTTAGGTTCAGACCACAGAAACACACTGAAGAACACGGACAGATACGATTCGCGTTCCATTACGATTTTTGCGTTTGGTTCTGTATTGCTGTTCCGTGTACGTCCGTGTCCTTCCGTGGTCTATTGTCCCGCTGCTGTTTAGACGGCGTCCAGTGGTAAAAGGTCGCCAGCCCGTCTATTCTCTCGACGCCGGCTCGCGATCGCGGCGGTGATGATCGCCCTGCCGCGGCCCGCGATGACGGTCGCCCCGCGGGCGCTCCCCGCCATGTCCCTCGCCCCCACCACCTTGCGGTATTTCGGCACCTTCGGGCGGCGCGAGCAGGGCCTTGCGACTGAGCCGAATCTTGCCGGACGGATCGATGTTGATGACCTTCACCATCACCTGATCCCCTTCTTTCATCTCGTCGCGCACGTCCTTGACGCGGTAGTGCGCGATTTCCGAGACGTGCAGAAGGCCGTCGAGGCCCGGCATGATCTCGACGAAGGCGCCGAAATCGGTGATCCGCTGCACCTTGCCCAGATAGGTCTTGTTCAGTTCCGGCGTGGCGGTCAGTTCCTGGATGATTCCGATCGCTTTCTGTGCCGAGGCTTCGTCCACCGACGCCACGTTCACGCGGCCATCGTCCTCCACGTCGATCTTCACGCCGGTGCGCTCGATGATGCTGCGGATCATCTTGCCTCCCGGCCCGATGACGTCGCGGATCTTGTCGACCGGGATCCGGATCGTGACGATGCGCGGCGCGTACGTCGAGACGTTGTCGCGCGCGCTGCCGAGCGTGCCGCGCATCTTCTCGAGGATGAACATGCGGCCCGTGTACGCCTGCTCGAGCGCCTTGCGCATGATGTCCATCGTGATCCCCGACACTTTGATGTCCATCTGCAGCGCGGTGATGCCGCTTGTCGAGCCGGCGACCTTGAAGTCCATATCGCCGTAGTGATCTTCGGCGCCGGCGATGTCCGAGAGGATCGCGTACTTGCCGGTCTGCTCGTCCATGATCAGGCCCATGGCGATGCCGGACACCGGCGCCTTCAAGGGGACGCCGGCATCCATCATCGCGAGCGACCCGCCGCAGACCGATGCCATCGACGAGGAGCCGTTCGACTCGAGGATGTCGGAGACGACGCGAACCGTATAGGGGAAGCTCTCTTCGGCCGGAATCATCGCAGCAAGCGCGCGCTCGGCGAGCGCGCCGTGGCCGATCTCGCGGCGGCCGGGTCCGCGCAGAAACGCCACTTCGCCGACCGAGAACGGCGGGAAATTGTAGTGGAGCATGAAGCGCTTCCACGTTTCGCCGTCGACGGTCTCGACCTTCTGCTGATCTTCGGCGGTGCCCAGCGTTGCGGTGACGAGCGCCTGCGTCTCGCCCCGCTGGAAGACGGCGGAGCCATGCGTGCGCGGCAGCACGCCAACGTCGATGCTGATCGGCCGAATCTCGTCGAAGCGGCGGCCGTCGAGACGGCCGCCGCGCTCGAGCGCTTCGTCGCGCATGACCTTTTCCTTCAGCTCCTTGAAGATTGCCTTGGCTTCGGTGCGCCGCTCGACTTCACCTTCGGGAATGGTCCCCACGAGGTCGGCGAGCACCTGGTCGACCGTCTCGTAGTTTTCGAGCTTGTCCTTGATCCGCATCGCCTCGGCGAGCGGCATGTACACCCTCTCTTCGACCTCGCGATAGAAGTCGTGGCTGATTTCCTTCTTCGCCACTTCGATCTTCTTCTTGCCGCCGTCGCGGGCGAGCGCGTCGATGGCCGCCACGATCTCGCTGATTGCGGTGTGCGCGTGCTCGAACGCCTGCACGACCTCCTCTTCGGAGACTTCTTTCGCGCCCGCTTCGACCATCACGATCGCGTCCTTCGTACCTGCGACGACGAGATCGAGACGCGACTGCTTCCGCTGTTCGAATGTCGGATTGATGACGTAGTCGCTCCCGACGAGGCCCACGCGAACGCCGGCGATGGTCTTCGTGAAGGGAATGGCCGAGAGCGCAAGCGCGGCCGACGCGCCGGTGATCGCGAGCACGTCGGAATCGTTATCCGCGTCAGCCGAGAGCAGCAACGAGATGATCTGCGTTTCGTGCCGCCAGCCGTTCGGGAAGAGCGGCCGGATTGGACGATCGATCAATCGGCTCGTGAGGACTTCCTTTTCGCTGGGTTTGCCTTCGCGCTTGAAGAAACCGCCGGGGATGCGACCGGATGCGTAGGTGTACTCGCGGTAGTCGACGGTCAGCGGGAGGAAGTCGATGCCTTCCCGCGGAGTGGCGGCCGCGCATGCGGTCACCAGGACGACGGTGTCGCCGGAGCGGACGAGGACGGACCCGTCCGCCTGTTTGGCGAGGCGCCCCGTCTCGAGCGAGATGGTACGTCCGCCAACCGAAATGTTACGTGTGTGCATAGTGAATCTCTCTGTGAGCTGCGCCAGCTTCTCTTTGGGCTTTGGGCTTTGGGCTTCGGGGTCCACGGCTTCAGGGGCTCCGGGCGTTCCCGAGGCCTGAAGCCTGAAGGCGATTTACTTCCGGATTCCGAGGCGCTTGATCAGATCCGCATAGCGGTCGGTGTCCTTACGCTTCAGGTAATCCAGCAGGCGGCGCCGCTGGCCGACGAGCTTCAACAGCCCGCGGCGGGAGTGATGATCCTTCGCATGCGCCTTGAAATGGTCGGTGAGGTAATTTATTCGCTCACTGAGGAGGGCGACCTGGACTTCGGGGGAACCCGTGTCGCCGTCGTGCGTTCGATAGCTGCCGATAACTTCGGTCTTGCGGTCCTTGGTCAGCACTTGTCCTCCACGTACGGCCCAGAACCCTCGGCGAGTCGTTCACCGCACCAGGCCGCCGTTGCGCCACCGCCGGTGGCTGTATTTAGAGACGAATCAGTATTTTACACCAA
>Ga0209686_1000133_pt1 | contig 35668 bp, 32 predicted proteins | sample GraSoiAngelo_126_FD_185883 | JGI IMG/M metagenome (GOLD analysis project Ga0209686, IMG submission 185883) | Grasslands soil microbial communities from the Angelo Coastal Reserve, California, USA - 14_0927_09_20cm (SPAdes) (version 2) | ecosystem: Environmental > Terrestrial > Soil > Grasslands ...
GGCGGCAGAGAGTTTGGCGCGGTTGAGGGGCCCGTTCATCTTGTACCTTGTTAATATATAAGAGAAATCGAGGGAGTCAAGGGCAAAAATCGAATGCGAACTTGCCCGCTTGGCAGGCTCGCACCAAAAGGTCAAACAGCCCAATCTTTTAGATGATTAGAAGACGGTCGGTTGCGGAACCGCTGCCTGTTGGCCCCGTTGGCTGGAGTGGCGCATGGTCAGCGCCTGAACGAAGCACAATGCCCAGGCGTTTCGGTGCCTTGCTTTCTTTTCTGCTCTCCAATCTCTAACCTCTGGCTTCTGATTTTTGTCCAATTCATGTGCCCCAGTGCCCGCCCGAAGTTTGCCGCTCTGCGTAGTAAAATTTCGCCCTAACTATGGCTGCCACCGCGGCCCCGGATCTGCTTCGTCGCGCCGCGCGCCTGCAAATCTTGACCGTCGTGTGGATGGCCATCGAAGCGCTCGTGACACTCCTTGCCGCCTGGACCGCCCAAAGTCCCGCGCTTTTCGGTTTCGCGGGCGACAGCGCCATCGAGCGCGCTTCAGCCGTCAAGGTTCTTTGGCGATTTCGCACGCAGTCGGATTCAGCCAAGGCCGAAAAACTTGCCGCTCGCTTCGCCGGGGCTTTGCTCTTCTTGCTCGCGGCCTTCATCGTCGTCACTTCCGGATTTTCTCTTCTCGGCCATCGCGAGCCGCGGCCAAGCGTCATCGGCATTGTGGTGTTGGCTGTTGCCGCGGCGGGCATGCCCTGGCTGGCAAGTCAAAAGCGCAAGCTCGCCACGCAGCTTGCGAGCGCTTCGCTGCGCGCTGACGCTGCCGAGTCGGCTCTTTGTGGCTACTTGTCGCTGATTGCGCTGGCCGGACTGTTGGCCAACGCCATCCTTCACACGCCGTGGGCCGATCCCATCGCGGCGCTCGCGCTTGTGCCTTTCATCGTGAAGGAAGGCCGCGAAGTTTTTCACGGATCATGATTCCGCCGCAGCGGAATCATTTTGCTTAGCCTCGGTCGAATTTCGCCGCGGCCGGGACGCCATCCGCCCCGCCAGCGACAGCAACAGATCGCGCTCGTCATCATTCATCTTCGAGAGATACTGCCGTAGGCGCTTGAGATCGTGTGAATCCCGCCCCGAATTTCCCCACAGGTCATGATGACTGTTGCCCGAAAGCTTGAGTGGCTTAGGCGGTTCTTCGCCGTCGTAAAGAATCTGATAGAGCGGAATCTTGAGGGCGCTGGCCCATTTCTCCAGCGTTTCCACGCCCGGAATGGTGTGGCCATTCTCCACGCGGGATACATAGGGTTGGACCAGCCCCGTGGCTTGTGCGATTTCGACCTGGCTCATGTTTTTCGCTTCGCGAATCTCCTTCAATTTCTGCCCAATCAACATAACCGCAGCCTACAACAGGCCGCCTTCAGTAGTAAATTAGGTAATCTCCCTGATGCCATTATGCCCGGACTAACTTCGCCTCCTTTGTTCCCACACATAGTGCCGGCACCCAGCCACCAGGGCAAAACGGTCATTCCGAGCGCGGTTCTTGCGCGAGGAATCCCGGCTGGAATTCAGCTCCTACTCCCTCGATGGAGGAGTGGCAAGACCGTCTTACTCCCCCCCGGGTGGCTTCTCGGCTTCGACGCGGGCGACGACCGGTTTTGCCTCGCCAGCAGGGTTCCCCGCGAGGTTCACGCGCGCGCCGGCCCGGATCAATTCCGTCTCGCCCGGTCCCTGGAAAAACGTGAATCCTGGACGGCCCTTCCACGCCTGTGGCCCGCCTAGCCGGATGCCGTGCTGCAGCGTGACGTCGTGGATGCGCGCAACCAGCGCCTCATACTCCTTGTCGCCCTGCCGATGGCCGGAAAAATTGCCCAGGTCCGTGCTAGCCGCGAAGATGACGTCAATCCCCGGAACCGACGCGATCCTTTCCGCGTTTTCGACGCCGATGGGCGTCTCAATCATAATGACCACCACCATGTTGTCATTGGCGATTTGGCGGTAGTCGCTTCCCCAGAGCGCCCCATACTGCCCGTTGCCCTGGCTGCGCCGGCCTTCGGGCGGATACTTGGACCACTTCACCGCGGCCTGCGCCTTCTCGACCGTGTCCACCGTGGGAACGATAATTCCCACCGCGCCAATGTCGGTCGCCTTCTGGATGTCCCCCTCGGTGGCGTCCGGCACGCGGATGAACGGCATCGCCGAAGCCCCGCGGCAGGCCCAAATCATTTTGGCCACATCCTCGTAGGTCAACGGGCTGTGCTGCATCTCGATCCACAGGTAGTCGTATCCGGCGTTGGCCATGGCGCAGTAGATGTTCTGGTCGGGAGAGAACACCGTGGCACCGACCAGCGTCTTGCCCTCGCGCAGCTTCTGCTTCGCCGTGTTGAAGATGCGCACTGGCGCCTTCTGCTGCTGCGCGTGTGCTTCTTGCGCCTTCCCCGGCGCAATCCAAGGCAACAGCGCGCAAATCGTAGTCGTACAAATCGAAGCGAGTAGGCCATAATTCCGTGTTCTCATCAGCGTCTCTCCTTGGGTCGGCAGGATGATACTCCGGACGCCCTGCGCCTTTGTAGTGGCGGATCTTCAGCCCCGTGGTTTTGAAGCAACCGCCGCCATGATGGCGGCACTACAAAATGTGTACAATTCCCCATGCCCGCAAAACCTCCCGAAGTTCACGGCCCCGAACCTCGATCGCCAGATGCGCTGCCTGCACTACCACCGCCCTACCGACATTATCGCCTTCAAGATGAAGTGCTGCGGCCTCTACTACGCCTACAAGGATGGCCACATCGCCCTCGCTGGCCATCCCCTCCAGGTTTGGCCGCAATCCGAATGGCACCAGCCGGGCACCCTCTTGGGAGCCTGCCGCACCGAACTCACGATCTTCCCATACCTCCAGAGGAACCGGGCGCCTGAGAAATGGGCGCGTTCCGAAATGGGAAGAATGACCCCACACCACGGCAGTTTTCGTAAGAGTGAGAAAAAAAGGACTTAGAACGTACGCAAAAGTGCGTATGTTGTTGAAAACACAGCGCAGAGATCCTTCGCTTCGTTGCACTCGCTCAGGACGACTATCCTCGTCGGATAGTCGCTTTAAAAGAATATACGGAACTCTGGAGGGGAAGTGGGCGGTTGGACCGGGCATGCACTCACACCAACGACGTCTGGATCGTGGTCATCAAAGGCGCTTATCTGTATAAAGACGCGGGCGAAAACGTGCGAGACCGGGAGATTTTCTCCGGGTGGCACAAGCACTGGAGCGGCGGTGATAAGACCGAAGGCGCGTTGTTTTATGAGGAAGGGTCAGCGAAGTTTAATCTCGTACCCGCTCCGTAGAGCGGTCCTCGGAATCTGTGGGCTCGGCGGAATGCCGGACCCTTACCGGAAAGCCTTGGTTCCTCGCCTCTTTCTGGCCCACGAGTCCCATTGCGCCGGCGGTCGCTCAGTGACAGAATTGGGGCCAGAGGTTGGGCCAGGTGCTGAATAGGTTTTACTGGTTCCCTCCTTAAGGGCCAAACGATGGGAAACAAAGGCGCTTCCTTCGGTGTCTAAAGAAGGAGAGCGGACAGCGGGTTCGGCAACGGCTCTCGCCGCGCCCGGTTAAAGGGATCCGGGTCCCGACAAGAACGGGATCTTCGATCGCAAGTCGTGCCTGGGACATCGTTCTAAGGATGGCAGAGGACGGCAACAGCATGCTGGGCCCTACAAGGGCCGTCAGGTTTGTTGGGGAAAGCAGAATCCCTCACCCCGCAAAAACTGCGGGGTTCGGGACGACAAGCGAGGCTTTTTTCAGCAAGCGGCGGACGATGGGATCGTAGGGAGACCTGAGTTCCGCGACGAGGCAGGAGATAACGACTCGGCGCGGAGTTTGAAAAGAGCCGGTCTTCCCGGCAAAAACAGCTGGGGCGCAAAAAGCGCGAGAGACCGGCCGCTACAAGCGGATGGACTCAGGTCGGAAAGGCCGGCAGTGTCCGATTGGGCTAGTGCCCTAAGTTGGGGCGGCGGTGAGGCCGAACTCGTCCACGAGCTCCAGGCGGGCTCGGAGACGGCCTTCGACTGGCTCGTCACGCACTATCACGCGCCGGTGTACAACCTGATCCTCGGCATGCTCGGAGACACGTCGGACGCCGCCGACGGCACGCAAGAAGTTTTCTTGAAAGCGTTTCGCGGGATCCGCAAGTTCCGGCAAGGCAGTTCGCTGAAGACCTGGCTCTATCGCATCGCGATCCGCGAAGCGCTGAACCAGAAGCGCTGGTTCAAGCGGCACCTACAGAAAAATATTTCGCTCGATGCTGAGCCGGAAGAAGGGCAGGCGCGCTTCGAGATTGTGGATGGTTGCGGCACGCCCTTCGAGCAGTTGGCATCGCACGAGATTCAGACGGCGGTGCAAGGCGCGTTGCTTGAGGTGCCGGAGGCGTTTCGCAGCGCGGTGATTTTGCGCGATTTGGAAGGACTCAGTTACGAGGAGGTGGCGGAAGTTTTGGAATGCAGCGTCGGCACGGTGAAGTCGCGCATTTTGCGCGGGCGCCGTGCGCTGAAAGAGATTCTCGAACCCATGTTGCAGGAACCCAAAGCGGAACGGAAGCCGGAAAAAACGAGTGGACTGGAAGTTCCGCCGGCCCATGTTCGGTCCCATGTAAGTGCTCACGCACAGGCACACGTGCAGGCATTTGTTCAGAGAACGGTGGTGGTGTCGCAGCCGTCGCCCTACGGCGATGCCTCTTCGGCTGCGCGGGATGTCTCGGTTGCATCGCAAGGCACGGCCCCGCGGGTGAATCCCGCGGGAGAGGGGCTCTCATGAAGTGCACCACGGTACGAAAGAATCTGGCAGGTTATCTGGATGACGCGTTGATTGGCGAAGAGCGCGTGAGCAAGCGCGCAGCGATTAGCAAGCACCTGGATAGTTGCAGCGGCTGCCGCGAAGAGTTGCAACGGTTCCGCAAGCTGAGCGTGCTGCTGTCGCGCGTGCCGAAAAATGTTCCGCCCGCGGATCTGGCGGTGCGCATCAAGGTGGCGGCGGCGCAGGCGCAGCAATCGCAGGATTGGGCAAGCCGCTTCCGGCAGTTCAAGGATCATGCGGGAATCGTTCTGGAGAACGCATTTCGTCCGCTGACGCTTCCGGCGACCGGCGGCTTGTTTTCCGCGATTCTGGTCTTTGCGCTGGTGTTTCAGATGATTGTTCCGGGGATCACCGTGCGCGCGGTGGAAAACGATGTGCCCATCAATCTGATGCGGCCGGCGGAACTGGTTTCGCTTTCCGATTATCCCGAATCCTGGGCGCCCGAAAAGCACGACATGGAGCTTTCGTTGCCCCATGGGCTTTTGGTGGACGTGACGGTCGACGCGGAAGGCCACATGACCTACTATCAGATTCTTTCCGGGCCTACGAGCCTTGAGCTGCGCCGGCAATTGGATCAGATGCTGCTGTTCTCGCGCTTCAGCCCAATGCTGAGCTTCGGGCGGCCGACCGCCGGCGGGCATGTGGTGTTGAGCTTCAGCGCGGTTCGCGTGCGCGGGTAAAAGCGAAAATTGAGGGAGCCTGTAAGAGAATTAGGGGTTCTCCGGGCTTTGTCTCAGGTTTACGCTGCAGGCTGTGACAGATAGGAGATGGACCGGCACTTTGTGACGCTCATTCGTCTGCGACCTGGATCGATCCAGCCACGATTCCTCGTCGCTCCGTAGAACCGACCGGAGCGCAGAAAGTGCGCTTCGCTCCCAGGAATGACAGGACTTCGAAAGGAAAACGCTGGATCGGCCAAGCTGAAAAGTGGAAAAAGAAATAGTTGAAACCGGGGAAAAGACCGACTACACTGTGGACTCCATGAACGCGCAACTCGCCAACTGGTATTGCTGGTATCGATTTACGTGGCATGCATCCGGATGGCGGGGGGCGATTTTGTAAGCGAATTCAGCGAAAAAGATTTTTAGCCCACTCGCCAGCCGAGTGGGTTTTTTTATTTTTGGGCAAGAACGTTTTGAAAGTGAATTGGCTGACAAAAGTTGCGGCGAAATGTTCGGCACGAACGAAAGCAGATCCTCGGGCAAGCCTCGCCCTGGGAATGACAAGTTCGTGCTGTTTTTTGCCGCCCGCAAGACAAGCAAGGCAAACGGGGAAAAAGTTGAGCGCCAAAGTTTGGAAGGAAAGCTTGGGACGAAAATTCATTGAGAGGCCAGAGAAATGATTATTTCCATGAAACTGCATGCAACGCGAGAAGAAATCGACGAGGTCTGTGAACAGGTTAAGCACTTCGGGTACAAGGTGCACTCGATCGAAGGGGAGGAGCGCGTGGTCATCGGCGTGGTGGGCGTGGGCGACGTGACGGCGTGCATGGAATCGATCGAGGCCATGCCGCAAGTGGAAAAGGTGGTGCGCATTTCCGCGCCGTACAAATTCGTGAGCCGGGAGTTTCGCAAGGAGAAGACGCGGATCAAAGTGAACGGCACGGAAATAGGCGGCGACGAGTTTGTGGTAATGGCGGGGCCGTGCTCGGTGGAGTCCGAGAAACAGATCATGCAGGCAGCGGAAGGCGTGGCGAAAGCGGGCGCGAAACTGCTGCGCGGCGGCGCATTCAAGCCGCGAACTTCACCGTACGATTTTCAGGGCATGGAAGAGGAAGGATTGAAATTGTTGCAGAAAGCGAAGAAGGCAACGGGACTGGCGATCATCACGGAAGTGATGACGGACCGCGACGTGGATTTGGTGGCGCGGTATGCCGACGTGATGCAAGTGGGCGCACGAAACATGCAGAACTTCATGCTGCTGAAGGCGCTGGGAAAATGCGGAAGGCCGGTGCTGCTGAAGCGTGGATTGAGCAGTACGGTGAAAGAGTTGCTGATGTCGGCGGAATATATCGTGGCGCACGGGAATCCGGACGTGATTTTGTGCGAGCGGGGGATTCGCACGTATGAGACAGCGACGCGCAACACCTGCGACATTTCGGCGATTCCGGTGCTGAACGAGCTGACGCACTTGCCGGTGATCTTGGATCCGAGTCATGCGACGGGAAGGCGGAGCCTGGTGCCGGCGGTTTCGCGGGCGGGCGTGGCGATTGGCGCGGATGGGTTGATTGTGGAAGTGCATCCCGCGCCGGAAAAAGCAATCAGCGACGGCGCGCAGTCGCTGGACCTGGCGCAATTCGCGAAAATGATGCGCGAGCTGCAGCCGTATGTTCAGCTGTGGAGCGAATCACGAAAGACCGAAGTGGCCGCAGCGGCGGGCCATTAACGCAAGTCGGCACTAAGGTTTGTCGGAGAAGAGCCGAAGATACGGCCGCCAGCCTGATCCGTGGTTTGTAAAGGGAATCCTGGACTGCTCTGTGCTGCATGGCGTTGAGCTCAGCGAAACAAATTCCGTTGGTGCTGGCAAGAAAAAGTAGACGGCTCGGAGGGAAACAACTCCTCCGATCTGAATTTTTCTTCCCTTCTCGGGCTTGTCGGCTAAAATCTCCCTCTCCAAGAGAGCCCGGTCTCAGAATCGGTGGAGGTCCCCGATGAATGCGCATTTCCGTTTTCGATCCGTTAGTTTCGCGGCCGCGATCGTCTGCGCGATGCTCGCCACTTTTACATCGGCAAGCGCGCAGGAGACGTACACGCCCACACCGGAAAATTTAAGAGCGCGCGTGTGGTTTCAGGACGCGAAGTTCGGTTTGTTCATTCACTGGGGCGTGTACAGCGTGTTGGGCGACGGGGAATGGATCATGGAAACGAGGCCCATCAATCGCACCGGCTACGCAAAGCTGCCGGCATTTTTCAATCCCACGAAGTTTGATCCCGCAGCGTGGGTGACTTTGGCCAAAGCGGCGGGGATGAAATACATCACCATCACGTCAAAACATCACGATGGCTTTGCGATGTTCAATTCCAAGCTGACGGATTGGAACGTCGTGGCACGCACGCCCTATGGAAAAGACGTGATCGGTATGCTCGCGGCGGAGTGCCACAAGCAGGGAATCAAGCTGTTTGTGTATCACTCGCAACTCGATTGGCATTCGCAGGATTATTTTCCCCGCGGGCGGACAGGGCATCGCACGGAGAGGCCGGATTCCGGGAACTGGGATGCCTATTTGAACTTCATGGATGGGCAGCTGCGCGAGTTGTTTACGAACTATGGAGAACTTGGCGGCGTGTGGTTCGACGGGATGTGGGACAAGCCCGACGCGGATTGGCATCTTGAGCGCACGTACGCCATGATTCACCAACTACAGCCGCAGGCGCTGGTTGGCAGCAATCACCACAAGAATCCTTTTCCGGGGGAGGATTTTCAGATGTTCGAGAAGGATTTGCCGGGCGGGCACACGACAGGCTTCAACGCGGAGCAAGGTGTGAGTGTTCTGCCGCTGGAGACTTGCGAAACGATGAACAATTCGTGGGGATTTAATATCACCGACGATCGGTACAAAAGCACCGCGGATTTGATTCGCTACCTGGTGCGCGCGGCGGGAATGAATGCGAATTTCCTGCTGAATGTCGGCCCGATGCCGAATGGAGAGATTCAGCCGGAGTTTGTGCAGCGGCTGACGGAAATAGGGAAGTGGACTAAGCAATACGGTGATTCTATTTATGGAGCGCGCGGCGGGCCGGTTGCCGCGGGCCCTTGGGGCGTGACCACGCAGCGCGGGTCGACGGTTTACGTGCACGTACTGGACTGGAATCAGCCAGTGCTGGCGTTGGCGGGGATTCCGCGCGCGGTGCGCTCGGCAAGGTTATTGCGAGACGGCAGCAGCGTGGAATTCAGCACGGTCAAAGGAGGGTTGGTGCTGAAACTGCCGGAAGCGCAACCTGAGGAAGTGGACCGCGTAATGGCGCTGGAACTGGAGCCTGCCAAGTTGTGAAGTTTAAGAGGGATCTCTCCGCCTCAGGCTGCGCAAGACCGCACCCTGAGGGTCGCGATGGCGGGTCAACTGGTTGCACCTTGGAACAAACCTTAATTTCAACAGTGCTCGTGCGCCTATTGCGTGGGCGCGGATTCGGCAAGTTTCAGGATAAGAACTTGGCCGTTGGAATGGAAACTTCCGCCCGTAGCAGTTCTTGCTTCCTTCAGAGGATTGTCGGGAAGGAAATGCGAAATTTCAGCCACTAACCCGGTAGAGGTAAGAGTTTTCTCGACGTAGTCGCGTTCGAGGTCGATATCGGGATCGATTTTGTGGGTGATGCCGTTGTTGCGCTCGTCACGCTCGAAGCCGATGTCATGCGTTGCGGCGCCTATCCAAACGGTCTCTGCGTTGACTTCAAAGGGAGCCTTCCAGATGCGCAAATGATTGCGGGACTGGGCAACGCGAATGGGCTCCGCGTGGGCCCAACCATAATCCTGCGGACGACCAAAGAGGTAGAGTTGGCTCATGGGCAGGGTGAGGTAGGATTCTTTCTTCAGGCTTTCCAAAACGCCAGTGAGAATCGCGTTGGTGACGTCGGCGTCCACTTTGACCCAGCCGGCCGTCGTGAAGGCGCGTTGCATGGCTTCTTCCGAGCCGAGAATCAGGAAATTGACCATGTCGCCGGGGTTGCCTTGTTTATCGGAAACGCGGCGAGGAATTTTGGAGAAGAGGTTCTGGTCGACTCCCGGAATCGACTTGGTTTGCTTAGCAACGATAGCGTGAACCGACCCTTGCAGCGGAGTATAAACCTCGACGCGCACGGAATAAGTACCATCGCCCGTGTCATTTTTGGCTTGATTGATGCCGATCCAAACGCGACCAGGAGCCGGGGCCACCACGTCACGTTGCGCGCCGACCAGGAAAGGCTGAGTGGTATCTTTGTCGCCGATGCAACCGAGCACCGCGCCTCGCCCCGCTTCGTTGTAAGGGAGAATCCGAAGAAGGTCCTTGAAGCCGCGAGGTATGCCCTGAGGCCCATTGTCTTGTTTGGCGTCGGCATAACGCAGCTTCCCTGCAGCAGTGAAAACCACATGCTCGCCTGCTTGGACGTCGATGCCGGTATCTACCCAGGAGGCTTCGCCGGTGAGCTGTACTTCTTGCGAAGCGCGCTTTTTGCCGGGAGGGGTTTGTGAACTGGAATTATTTTGCTTCGGCTGCTCTGTGGGAGGTGTGCTTTCACGAACAAGCTGGGAGTATCCGGAACAGGGCAGCGCCGCAAGAGCGACAACGATTCCCACGAAAAAGGCAGCTTTGCGCAACGCGTGATGCATCTTAAGAATGTGATCCGTGGAATGATTTTCTCTTCGTCCCCACTGTTAACAGATGCGAAAAAAGAAGGCAAGCGTTGCACCTGGACGAGGATCGCTCCTGAGATGAGGGTTTAAACGCGTTCTTTCGCTGCCGCAAAGGGCGTGCGCGAAAGTCCCCAGAAAATCGTTGCGATTCAAAATCGTTGCGATTCCTTGACGGGGGCAGGGCGCAACGGTAGATTGAAAGAATGCCGCAGCATTGCGAGAGGACATTGACCGCTCCCCGATGTTCCCTTCCGTGCTGAGAAACGTCAAAGTGGAGACAAAGAAAGCGACTTGCCCGACTGAGGGCTGCGGCAACTGAACATGCTGAAAGGAAAACGACTGACGGCGCTGATGGGTTTATGCGTGACGATGGCTCTGCAAGCCGCTGCGCAAGATGCGTCGCGAGCTCCCGCGCAAGTACAAGCTCAAGCGCCGCCCCGAGTGCAGGGGCCTGTGGCTACCTCGCGCGCGCAAATGCCTCCGCCCAACGCGGTTACCGTGGACGGCAGCGAGGCCATGTTTACGACCATGTGCGCGCTGCTGGCCGCGGGCTTTGAATCGAACGTCAGCTCCGACAATTGGACCGCCTTCCGCGCGCAGATGCGGGAACGCTTGCGCCAACAACAAGGGCCGGCGGTGGATGCGGTGCGGCAGTTCTACCGTCAGCATGAATTGCGCGACCCTGGAGCAACACTCTCAAGATACCTGTGGTTTGGCCTCGTTTCCGGACCTGCACCTGCTTTTCAGCCAATTTTGCGGCGCGACGAATTGCCTCCCGATGTGATCGCGCTGTCGGGATTCAGCGAACTTCTTTCGAGCTATTACCAGGAACAAGAAATCGGGAATCTCTGGCAGCAAGTGCAGCCCATTTATAACCGCGAAATCCAGCGCTTGCATGAGCCACTGACGCACATCGTGTTTACCTCGACCGGCTATCTCCGTGAGATTCTGGACCCTTTCGGCTCGCGCAGGTTCACCATCGTTGTCGAGCCGCTGGTAGGACGAATCACCAACGTGCGGAATTTTGGCGACCACTATGCGTTGGTGTTGAGCGGCGCGGAAGATGTTCCCGTCGATGTGGTGCGTCATGCGTTTCTGCACTTTATGCTGGACCCACTCCCGCTGATGTATCCGCACGTGGTTGCGGTGAAGCGGCCGCTCTACGACACCGCCGCGAAGGCGCCACGCCTGCTCGGTGACCTGAAAGATGATTTTCCCTCCTACTTCGCGGAATGCACGGTGCGCGCCGTGGGATTGCGCATGAAGCGGATGTCGCCGGGCGAGCGGGAAGCGGCGCTGAGCCGCGACGATGAGGACGGGTACGTGCTGGTGCGGCCGCTGGTCACAGCGCTGGCCGGTTTTGAAAAGTCGGAACCCTCGATGCGGCGCTATTTCCCGGATCTGGTCCGGAGTATCGACGAAAAAGCGGAGGCCAAGCGCCTGACGGGGATGCATTTTGTCCCCGCCGATGAAACGCAAACCGATGATGCTGCCGTCGAACTTGTGGCGCGGCAAAAAAGAGCTTTGCCGACAACTGTTCCCAATGACGCTGAAGTTATCGCTGCGCTCACCGAAGGCGAGCGGCAGATTGCCGCAAAGAATTCGCGCGCAGCCGAGGCCTCATTTCAAAAAGTTTTGACCAAGTATCCGGACCAGCCACGCGCGTGGTTTGGAATGGGCGTGGTTGCCTACCTGAACCATGATGCCGCACGGGCCAAGGAGGTCTTTGGCCGCTTGACCACGGGTGAGCACGCCGCCGCGTCCGACCCCAGGGTGCTGGCCTGGTCGCATGTTTACCTGGCGCGGATTTATGATTATGAAGGGAACAGCTCCGTCGCGAAAGCGGAGTATGAATCGGCGCTGGCGGTCCAGGGCGGACCAGAGGAGGCGCGGCAAGCCGCGCAAAAGGAACTCGCTGCTTCCGCCAACGAGAAGCCGGTGGCGCAGCCATAAATTGCGTATCATTGGATCGATCGGCCCGAATCCGCAGAAGACGTGAAAAGGAACAGACAGGGTCCCCCGGAATTGTCCCGCTACAAAAAAAGGACGAAATCGAAGGAGAATTCGACAGGAGAAATACGTATGCGAAGAAATTGGAATCTGTCTTTACGAACATTGGCGGCTGCCGGATCGCTGCTTGGCTGCTGCGGAATGGCGGTGGCGCAGGGCAGCCAGGGCTCGCAAAGTAGCCAAGGAGGCCAGAGCCAGCCGCCGGCCCAGTCCGGCGACAAGCCCAAGACTCCGGACGTCACGCCTCTGTCCCTGGATAATGCGCCGGCTCCGGTGAACGCCGAAGAAGATGCCGCTTTCAAGGTGTTCCAAGCCATACCGATGAGCGACGTAAAACAGAAGATCCAGGCGGGGGAGGCCTTTCTGCAGAAATACCCGGAGACGCGCTACAAGTCCGGCGTATACGGCCCGCTGACTTTTGCCTACCTGCAAGACGGGCAAGTGCAAAAAATGGAGGAATACGGGGAGAAGGAAATTGCGCTGGTACCCAATGACGTGTCTACGCTTGCGCTCATGGCGCAGACCCTTCCTCGGAGCATCCACTCGGGCATTCCGCAGGCGGATGCGGCCCAGTTGCTGGCAAAAGCAGAAAAGTACTCAAAGCAAGCCATCGAGATTACACCTACAATTCCCAAGCCGGCGAACCTGAGCGACGAGGCCTTTGCCGCGGCGAAGAATCAGAATCTAGCTATGGCTCATAGTGGATTGGGATTGGTCTACATTCGACGCGGAAAGAATGCAGAAGCCATCACGGAACTCGATGAGGCCGTGAAAGTAGACCCGAATCCGGACCCCGTGAATTACTACCTGCTTGGCATGGCCAACAAGAGCACTTCGCATTTTGATGATGCGATCACGGCTTTCAATAAATGCGCGGCCATAACGGGCCAGATGCAGGCCGTCTGCAAAACCCAGGCGGAGGACACCAAGAAGAAGAGCGCTACGGAGTTGAGCGCGCCAAAGTAAACCGGGCGGCGCGCGTGCCCGAATTATGCAAGAGACGATGCGGATTTCCGATGCGGCGTTGGAGGAACGCCTGGGCCACAAGTTCTCGAACCGAGAGCTGCTCGAGCAAGCATTGACCCATAGCTCGGCGATTCCGGAGTTGCGCGGCGCGAGTGCGGAAGCGCCTGGAGATTCGGCGTACCTCTCCGACAACGAACGGCTGGAGTTTCTTGGGGACGCGGTCCTCGAACTGCTCGCGAGCGAATACCTCCTCGCCGCCTTTCCGGAGTGGTCCGAAGGCCAGCTTTCCAAAAGCCGGGCGCGCATTGTGAACGCGGGTTCGCTGGAATCGGCGGCGCGGCGCCTGCGCTTGGGAGAGCATCTCCGGTTAGGACGCGGCGAGGAAAAAACCGGTGGGCGCGAGAAGCAGACGCTGCTCGCAGACGCGTTCGAAGCGGTGGTAGCTGCTGTTTACCTGGATGCGGGGCTGGGTGCTGCAAGGGAATTATTGCAGCGGATTCTCTTCGAGCAGGCGCTGGAAGAACGTGGCGAGCGCATCGCGGAATCAGACCATAAATCGGCGCTGCAGGAGTTTCTTCAAGGACGCGGGCAGGCGCCGGCGGAGTATCGCTTGGCGGGAGAAAGCGGGCCGGATCACCAGAAAACTTTCCACGTAGAAATATGGATCAACGGGGAGCGCCTGGCGAGAGGCGAGGGCAGCACGAAAAAAGAGGCGGAGCAGCAGGCTGCACGAAGCGCACTGGAACAACTCGATTCGGACAGGAGTGAAAGGCTGAGAAGGAATGCCTGAACCACAAACACTGGCACCAGTCCAGGAAACCACGCCGGTGAGCAAGCCAGAGGAGCATCGGGAGGAAACCAGTTTTTCCGAGTATTTGGAGTCGCTCCTGGTTACCGTGATTCTCGCCCTGTTCGGAACCACTTTCATTGTGCAGGCCTTCAAGATTCCCTCCGCGTCCATGGAAGGGACTTTGCTGGTTGGCGATCATTTGCTGGTCAACAAATTCATTTTTGGGGGCACCGGCGCTTGGTACGACAAATTCCTCCCTTATCGGCCGCTCGAACGCGGCGACATCATCGTTTTCAAGTTCCCCTATCAGGAACATCAGCATTTTGTGAAGCGTGTGATCGGATTGCCGGGCGACCGCGTGAAAGTCGTGGACCAAACCGTGTATGTCAACGGCAAGCTTGTCAACGAGCCGTATGTCGTCCACGATCCTGCTGCTCGTTATGACCCATTGAACTACAACTTTCCGCCGCCGCCGAGTCAGATGATTGCTTCGGGCCTTCAGCCCGAATGGGCGCACGACATGAAGAAATATATGCGCGGCGATGAAATTGTTGTGCCGCCCGGGAAATATTTTGCGATGGGAGACAATCGCGATCAGAGCTGGGATAGCCGCTTCTGGGGCTTCGTGGATCACGACGCCATCATGGGGCGGCCCTTCCTGATTTATTGGTCGGTTGAAGCCAAGAGCAGTGATTACAGCGGCGAAAGCACTTTTTGGTCGCGGCTGGCGGGAGTATTCGATACGCTGGCGCACTTGCCGAAGCGCACGCGATGGAGCCGGATGCTTCATACCGTGCACTAACTGCTCCGAAGCTCTCCGATCGTCCCGACGCTACCTTTTTCAGCGAGAGTTTCTTAAACTTCCAAGCGGGATGAGCAAGCTCAAGAAATGGTGGAAGTCCGGCCTCGCCATCGTATTGGCGCTTGTGGCCTTGCATGTGGCTGTCTCCTTCTTGGCGCGAACTCATCGCGTGCACACGTATCTCGCCGCGCATTTGGAGCGGGCTTTTGGACGGCCCGTCGACGTTGGCAGTTTTGATGCGCGCCTCTTTCCGAGTCCGCAGCTGTATGCCGACGGAGTCACCGTCGGCGAAGATCCCGCATTTGGCTATGAATATTTTCTTCGAGCGGAGCATTTGAGCGCGGGTTTGCGCTGGTCGGGTCTCCTGCGTGGCCATTTTGAATTTGGCACCTTGTTCTTCAGCAAGCCAAGCCTCATTTTGGTGCACAACTTTCAAGGCCGCTGGAACCTCGAGCGGTGGCTTCCGTCCGCGAAAATTGCTTCCTCGCAGGCTAGGCCCATTTATGGGCCGCCCTCACCAGCGCCTCCAGTGAATCACCTGCAACGAATCGAATTCGATGAAGGACGAATCAATTTCAAGAATCAAGAGGAAAAACTGCCTTTCGCTTTCACGCGTGTTTCCGGAAGTGTCGAGCAAGTTTCTCCCGGCCGCTGGCGGCTCGAGCTTGAGGCCCAGCCCTGGCGAAGCGGCGTTCTTTTGCAATCGACAGGAACCCTCCGCGTGCTCGGTGACCTCGCCGGCACTTCGGCGCGCCTGCAACCGGCGCAGATCACTTTGCACTGGAGCGAAGCTTCTCTTGCGGATGCCTTCCGTCTTTTGCACGGCCAAGATTACGGCGTCCGTGGGCTTTTCACTCTGGACGCTACGGCGAAGAGCGCTGCGGCGTCCGATGACGGTCCGGGTGATTGGACCTATGCCGTGCAAGCGCGCGCGGGGAGGATCCACCGCTGGGATTTGACCGAACGTGCCGACAATCCCGCTTTGAATGTGGACGTCAGCGGTCGGTGGAACGTTGGAACCGGAACATTGCTCGCCGAGCAATTTTCTGTTGAAGGATTGCGCTCGAACTTGCGGGGAAAGTTCCGCTATGTCTCGGAAAGCGCGATCCCGATGGAATTGCGTGTGGACTCGATGGGTGTACAAGCGTCGGACCTGCTTGCCTGGTATCGCGCGTTTCATCCCGATGTCGCCGAAGGCGTCACCGCAGATCCCTATCTTACCGGTGGAATGATTTTGCGCGGCTGGCCGCTTTCTGTGGAATCCGCTGCCCTTTCCAGCAATGGAGGCACGGTTAGAGTGCCCGGCTTCGTTGAGCCTATTGGAATCGGTCCTGTAAACGGCGGCCGCGAGCGATCCAGCCTGGTCATTGGCCCCGTGCGTGTCGCTCTGGGGGGAGTTGCTCACGACGTCATAGCTCCGAAGAAACGCCGTGTGGCCCTGGCGATGGAGAACGCTGCCGATTTGACGTTCACACAGGATTTGAAGACGTACGCCGGGAACATCAGCATCGAAGGAAACATTCCGAAGGTCCAAGACTTTCTGAAGCTTGCGGCTGCCATGGGCCGGCAGGTAAATCATGGTTGGGAACTTACAGGCCAGGCCACCGCGGTTACGCAATGGGGGTGGAAAGAGCCATTCAAAGGCCATTGGAATGGATTAGTTTCCGTGAACAAAGGATCGTTGACCGTCGCCGGTCTCAACCAGCCCCTGAAATTGGAGGAGGCCAGGTTGGGTTGGAGCGACGGGCGCCGCACCGCCCGCCTGCTGCGGGTGGAGGGCTTTGGTGGGAATTGGACGGGGGGCATCGAAGAACGGCCAAAAACCGATGAGGAGACCACGCCAAGTTGGAAGGTCGATTTGAACGTGGACCACTTGAATGCCGCCGAGTTGGACCGTTGGGTAGGCCCTCGTGCCAGGCCGAACTGGCTGCGGCGGTTGCTCCACTCCTTCCTTGGTGAAGTGACGCCGGCGACTCCAGCTAGCGAACTGGTGCGGCGTGTCGATGCCGAGGGTCGGCTCCGCGTCAGTGGCCTGACCATTGAGAAACTCAAACTGGAGAACGTTGTGGCTCGGGGATCGCTCCGGGATTTGAAGCTGGATGTGCAGGATTCTAAAGCGCAATGGGCGGGAGGCCAGGTTCGCGCCAAAATAAACGCCAGTTTCCTGCCGCGCCCGAGTTATGAAATCAGCGCGGACCTCGACCGCATCAATCTCACAAAACTGCCGGGAACCGGACGCCTTGGCGATCGTTTGAACGGCACTGCTTCCGGGAAGTTGCAATTGACCACCAAAGGAGTCGGGCGGGATGAATTGCTCCAAAACTTGGATGGGAGCGGGCTCGTGAATCTGAAAAAGGTCGAGCTTCGAGGCTGGGACTTGCCTGCCAGCGCTGCCGCCGGCACCGCTCGCTTAGGAATTTCTCGTTGGCCCGCCGGGGAATGCTCCTTCCTGGTTCGCAATCGCAGCATGGTCTTGCAGTGGTTGCAACTGACTGCGGGGCACGAGCAGACTTCGGTGGAGGGCACGCTGAGTTTCGGTTCAGATGCGGAACTGAGTGTCTCCACCCAGCCCAGAGAAACGAACAAGGCGCGCGCAAAAAAGGCTTCTGCAAGAGGACAGCTTTTGAAAATCTCGGGCCCGCTCGATGGGCTGCAGTTGACCGTGGAAAAAACGCCGAAGCCGCAAGTGGTGGACTGAGCTTCGAAGGTTCAAGGTTTTCCCTGGCCCCAGGTGACACAAGGAAAATCCTCGCGATTGTCTTAATATCGATGGCAAGCTGATGAAACGCAGAATGCTTCTCGCAGTCGGCCTGTTGCTTTTCGGTGTTGCCATTGCGCCCTCGCGCGACCAGCGCGCCAATCTTCTTCCGAAACTCCAGCCGGGCCAGACGCTCACTTATCTGGTCCGCTACCGCAGCACCAAGAACGTCAAGACCGCGAGCACTCTCGTCGTTCCTCTGGCTCCTACACCCTCACAGGCCGACACCCACGGGTTGCTGCGTATTCAAATCCTGGATTTACAGCAAACCGGAGACAAGCTGGCGATTCACGCCCGAAGCCAATTCCTCAACGACGACGCTCTCGTCCCAGCGGCGAAACCCGCCAGCGGAAAATCGAAATCTGAGCAGCCTCTCCAGCCGGAAGGTAATCCCGTCGACTTCACCATCTCTCCTGAGGGCTTCGCGGAAAAAATCACCGGTCTTGATGCCCTCACGCCCGAGCAGCAGCAAATCTGGCAAGAGTGGCTGGCGCGCTTTGCCATGGCTTGGGCGATTCCCGCGCAGCGCGACAAAATCGGCGACAAATGGAAAATCGAGCAACCCGAGCCGGCCGCCTCTCCCATCGCTGCGTTGACTTGGGTGCGCGATTCCTCCTATGTCCGCGATGCGCCTTGCAGCCCCGCGCAGCTTTCCGTCACCGGAGAAGCGACCTATGCAAACAGTCTCACAGACACTTGCGCCGTGCTGCTCACCACGGCGAAGCTCGTGCAAAAATCTTCACCTAAAGATGCCACTCCCGAAGATTTCAAGCTCCATCAACTAAAAACCATGGGGACTGCCAAAGGCTCGAACGAATTGATTACTTACATTTCGCTTACGACCGGGCTCGTTGTGCGCGCCACCGAAGACGCCAGCCAGCGAATGGACGTGATGGTCGCCAAAGCCGATGGCTCCAACGCCGTGCGCTACCACGTCGACGCCAAAAGCCAATTGGAAGTGTTGCTTCTTACCCAGGCGCAAGTGTCTGGGCAGCACTAGAACTGGGGTTTGTTCTCTTTCGCGCAAGAAACACGGGGCTTGGCTGCGGGAGTATAATGAGCGTTTGTGCCGTGCTCGGCGAACCGGCCGGAGAGCCTCTCGATGAAATTCAAGCTACACAGCAACTACCAGCCCTGCGGCGATCAGCCTGCCGCCATCGATCAGCTTTTTTCTGGTGTCGAGTCCGGCGAAAAACATCAGGTGCTTCTCGGCGTGACCGGTTCCGGCAAGACCTTTACCATGGCCAAGGTCATCGAGCAATGCAATCGCCCGGCGCTGGTTCTCGCGCACAACAAAACGCTCGCCGCGCAGCTCTATCACGAATTCAAAGCGTTTTTCCCCGAGAGCGCCGTCGAATATTTCGTCAGCTACTATGATTACTACCAGCCCGAGGCCTACGTTCCTTCCGCCGATCTCTACATCGACAAGGAAGCCACCATCAACGACGAACTCGACAAGCTGCGCATGAGCGCCACGCGTTCGCTCTTCGAGCGCCGCGACGTCGTCATCGTCGCATCCGTCTCCTGCATTTACGGTCTCGGTTCGCCCGAAGCCTACTACGGCATGCTGGTCATGCTCGAGAAAGGCCACCAGACTTCGCGCGAAGCCCTCCTCCGCCGCTTCGTCGACATTCAGTACGAGCGCAGCGAAGACCTGCGCCGCGGCACCTTCCGCGTGCGCGGCGACATGATCGAAATCTATCCCACTTACGAAGATCAAGCGTACCGCATCGAAATGTGGGGCGATCAGATCGACACGCTGCGCCAGATCGATCCGCTTACCGGCGAAGTCCGCACTGGCAACGAAGATTTGTCACGCGTGCCCATCTACCCGAAAACCCATTACGTCATGCCGCAGGACCAGCGCGACCGTGCCATCGTAGGCATTCAGGAAGAGCTCGAGTGGTGGAAAAAAGAACTTGAGAAGCAGGGAAAATTTGTCGAGGCCCAGCGCGTCGTGCAGCGAACGCTCTTTGACATCGAAATGATGCGCACCATCGGCTACTGCCATGGCATCGAAAACTATTCGCGCCATCTCAGCGGCCGTCTGCCTGGCGAAGCTCCGCCGACCCTGCTCGATTACGTCCCGCAGGACTATCTGATGTTCATCGACGAATCCCATCAGACCGTGCCGCAGGTGCGCGGCATGTTTCATGGCGACCGCTCGCGGAAACAAACGCTGGTCGATTACGGTTTCCGCATGCCGTCCGCACTCGACAATCGCCCACTTACCTTTGAGGAATTCGAGCACCGCATGAATCAAGTCATCTACGTTTCCGCGACGCCTGGTCCTTATGAACTCACGCGCGCCGGCGGCGTGGTCGTCGAGCAGGTCATTCGCCCGACCGGCCTCGTCGATCCCGAAGTCGAGATTCGCCCCGTCAAAGGCCAGGTCGACGACCTGCTCGAAGGGATTCGCGTCCGAGCGGAAAAGGGCGAACGCGTGTTGGTCACCACGCTCACCAAGCGCATGGCTGAGGATCTTTCAGAATATTTCACCGAGGTCGGCGTCCGCTGCCGCTATTTGCACTCCGAAGTGGAAACGCTCGACCGCATCAAGATTCTGCGCGACTTGCGCCGCGGTGAGTTCGACGTTCTCATCGGAATCAATTTGTTGCGCGAAGGATTGGATTTGCCGGAAGTTTCGCTCGTGGCCATTCTCGACGCCGATAAGGAAGGTTATCTCCGCAGTGCCACTTCGCTCATTCAGACGATCGGCCGCTGTGCGCGCCATATCGAAGGCCGCGCCATTCTCTATGCCGACCGCCGCACCGACTCGATGAATCAGGCCATCGACGAAACCAACCGCCGCCGCGCGAAACAGATGGCGTTCAACAAGGAAAACAACATCACTCCCATGTCCATCGTGAAGTCTGTGGACATGGAACTCGCCCGTATCGTCGAAGCGGATTACGTCTCTGTGCCGGTCGACGATACGTCTCTCGACGCGGCTGCTGCAGGAATCAAAAACGAACAGCAACTCGCCCAATTGCTCCAGCAACTGGAAAAGCAGATGCGCGAAGCGGCCAAGAAATTTGAATTCGAGCGCGCCGCCCAGCTCCGCGACCGCATCCGCTCTCTAAAACAACGGGATCTCTCCGGTCTGTTCTCCACTCGACCCGAACCTGCACCCGCCCCCTCTGAATCAGCAGGCTAGAATTAAAATACGTTTCCGGGCGGCGGCCAGCGGATAGAACTTGCCCGGCCGGCCTTCAAGCGTGCCATGGATTCCTCTTCGGATTTTCCCGAGAGTGAGAATGCTGACGTAGAGGGAATCTGGATCGCGGCCTCTAGCCGCGCCTTGACTTGCGGGTTAGGCTCATTGTCAGGTCGAGCGAACTCGGAGATTACGTTGGTAACAAAAACCGCTCATAACTCGATGTTGCGCCCTTGGCCTTTATTTCTTTCCAAATCCAAACCAGACCCGGCTAGTGGCGTAGTGGCGATTCCATGAGAAATTGTTCGATGTTCTTGTGCCTGTTCTTGCCGTCCGATTTTGACGAAGAGTTCTTCTCGCGCAACGCGGCTAAAGCATGATCCAACACCTGCTTCGGCGTTTCGGAAGTTGCCGCGCCGGCTTTCCTCTCGGATAATTCGCTCTTGGGTTTCAGTTTTATGCTCATTGGAATGCCCTTCTTTTCGCTCTTTAAATCCCATGATACGGGAATCTCCCTGGCGTCTCTTGCGGGTTTTCAAGTTCGCCTGAAATTTTGTTCAATCAACTACACTACGCCGCGCTTCAAATCTTCCAGCGGGTAAAATGTATCCCGCCACACGACGCCGCCCTGCCACAGCGTCACCACCGTCGAGCGCAGCAACATGTATGAGAACAGCAAGGCTCCCAGCGGATGCGTCAATGCATACAGGGGCGACACTCGCATCACCCACGCCACGCCCACATGGAAACTCATCGCGATCGCAACGGCAATAGCGCTCAGCCCGCGAATCCATCCATGCCCCAACACGGCGCCGGCGAACGGCAGTACGTCCATCATGAATAATCCTGCCAATTGCAAGGCGACCACCTTCAAGTCGTAACCCGCCCCGGCGAAGAAATTCTTCGTCACCCCTCGCACGAGATTGCCCGCACCTGCATGCCAGCGCACGGCCACGGAATCCTGCGCCACACCACAAGCGGACCGAAATCCCGCTTGCTTCACGATTTTCCCCAATTTCATGTCGTCGACCACTTCCATTGCCAGCCGCCGGTGTGTTCCGCTCGCTTCGTATGCCGAGCGCTGCGCCAATTGAAAAGCCCCAACTCCCACGTACCGCGAAGATCGCGGATTGCTGGCTTGAGCTGGATTCGCCGCGATGTGAAAGCCAAGGCCAAAAAAAGTGATGAGCACCGTTTCCCAAAAGCCAATCATTTCGACGTCGCCCAAAAGCGTCAAATGATCCAAGTTGTGCATTTGCACGAGAGAAATCGCGCGCCGCAATACATCGGGCTTGAAGCGCACGTCCGCATCCGTGAACAGCAGCCACTCCCCTGACGAAGCCTCGTAAGCCTTTTGCAGCGCATGCGGCTTGCCCAACCAGCCTTTGGGAAGCGTATCCACATGCACAACGCGCAGTCGTGGATGTGCTGCTGCAAATTCATCCAGGATTCGGCCCGTGGCATCCTGTGAACGGTCATCAACGGCAACGACTTCCAGTTCCGGATAATCAATTTCCATGAGCGTTGCGAGCGCGGCGGGCAGCTTCTCTTCTTCATCGCGTGCCGCGAACAGAAGGGAGATCCGCGGGCAGTTCGCATCCGGCGCAGGCAGGAAGTCCCTGACCCAGGGAAGACGTGTAGCTCCGTAGGCAACCCGGAGACCGTAGGTGACCCAGAATAACGCGATCAAACCAAATAATCCGATTCCAAAAACATGCATGAAGATTGGTCTCAGCGTTAGCCTCAGGTTATGCTAACACGAGATGGAAAAGCCGTTGGCCATCATTGGCGCGGGTCGCGTTGGGCGCGTGTTGGGGCGCCGCTTGCACCAATTGGCTGGAAAATCGGTGTGGCCGTTACGCGAAACGAAGCCTCCTCGCGCCGCGCGTTCATCGGCGCAGGGAAACCGTACGGCCGTTCTGCACACCAGCGGCGCGCAGGATTCGCGAACGCTCGCGCTAGTCCAAAGAATGCGGCGCCGCCGTCGGCAGCATGCACCCGCTGCAGACTTTCAGCGGAGTCGGCGTGCCGCCGCTGGAAGGCAAAGTATTCGCGGTGGAGGGAGATGTCACCGCCGTGCGCGCGGCAAGGCAAATTGCCAGGGCGCTCCGGCGGATCCCCAGTGCATATCACGGGAGAAAAAAAATCCTGTATCACGCCGCAGCGGCACTGGCCGCCTGGCATGTGCTCGCGTTGGTGGAAGCCGCGACTCACGCGACTCAGTTGCTCGTCTCGCTCGCGATGAAGCGCCGTGAAGCAGCGCGCACGCTTTTGCCATTGACCCGCCAAGTCTTGGACAATTTCGAGCGCGTGGGGCCCCGGGCGGCGTGGACAGGACCCCTGGCGCGAGGAGATTATAAGATTGTAGAAGCGCATCAGCGCGCGTTGCACGATGCGCAGGAAGAAATCGCGCAAGCCTAAGAAACTCTTAACCGCCTGGCCGCCAGCGTACTTGCTCAGGATGCTGCTGGCGCCGGGGCAGAATTGGAAAAGATTGCTATTGCATGGAAACCAAGGGTAAAGTTCGAGGGGGACACGGGTGAACCGACTGCACATTCCAATAGAGCACAAGAAACTGGCCAACGGCTTGCACGTTGTTGTCGCGCCAGACTCCACGGCGCCGGTAGTAACCTTAGGCGTGTATTACAAAATCGGTTTCCGGCTTGAGCCGCGGGGCCGCAGCGGCTTCGCACATCTCTTCGAACATATGATGTTCCAGGGTTCCGCGAATGCCCCCAAAATGCAGCACATCAAGCTGATTAACTCCAGTGGCGGAGTGTTGAATGGCTCGACCAGCTACGATGTGACGAATTATTACGAAGCCGTTCCCTCCAACGCTTTGGAACGCGTGCTCTGGCTCGAAGCGGACCGCATGCGCGCGCTGAAAGTCGACGACGAGAACTTGAAAAATCAGCGCGACGTGGTGAAGGAAGAAGTCCGCGTCAATGTCATGAACGAGCCCTACGGCGGATTTCCCTGGCTCGATATGCCTCCTGTCGCGTTCCGCAATTGGGCCAACGCCCACAATTTCTACGGCGATTTCGCCGACCTTGACGCGGCGCACCTTGGCGACGTTCAAGCCTTCTTCAAAACCTACTATGTCCCGAACAACGCCGTGCTTCTCATCCTCGGCGATGTCAAACCTGGTGAAGGCATGGCGCTTGCCGAAAAGCATTTTGGCGGCATTCCTGCCGGAGCCCCGCCGGTGTTTGCCGATCCTAGCGAACCGGAACAAACCGAAGAGCGGCGCGGCCACGTCGAAGAAAAGTTTGGCACCCTGCCGGCCCTGGCTATCGGTTACTTGCTACCCAAACGGCGCACCGCGGAATGGTGCGCCATGGCTCTGCTCGATCAGGCGCTGCACGGCGGACGGGCGGGAAGACTCTACCGCGAGTTGGTTTTGGAAAAACAAATCGCCGTGGAGGCAGATGGCGGCATCGATGACCTCTTCGGCTACAACGGACCGTCGCAGATGACCACGCGCATTCTCCACAAGCCGGAGTATTCCAGCGAGGCGACATTGGCCGCATTCGATCCGCTGATTCGTGAAGTGCAGGGGAAGGGAATTAGCCCTGACGAACTCGAACAGCTCAAGGTGAAATGGCGTTCGGATTACTACGCAACGCTGGAAGGTGGACGCGGGAACTACATGCCGAAATACGGCTTGATGCACCTGCTGGCCTGTTTCACGCTTTTCGACCATGAACCGCAGCTCGTGAATACCATCCTCGACGGATTTCTTGCGGTGACTCCCGGGCAGGTGCACTCCGTGGCAAAGAAATACCTCCGCAACGAAAGACGCGCGATTGTCTTCCGTACGCCGGCGAAAACGGGTCTAACCGCGGATGCGGGTGTCAAGGAGGCCGCGTAATGGCTTCGCGTACTGTGGAAGTCGCCGTTGGCGTTCCCGTCCTCGCGCCGGAACGCGAAGTCACCTGGCCCAAGCGCACCAAGACTCGGCTCTCAAACGGCTTGGAAGTTATCCTCGCCGAGTCTCACACGATTCCTAAGTTTCATGGAGAGCTTTTCTTCCGCTCCGGCAACGCCGGGGTAGCGGATCGCGCTCCGGGTCTCGCGGAAATGACCGCAACCGTAGTAAGAACCGGCACGCAGAAGCGTGCCAGCCGCAAGATTGAAGAAGATTTGCGTCGCATCGGCGCGGATCTCTCCGCGCAAGCTGGCTCGGACACAAGCGCCATCTCCTTCAGTGGCCTGTCGGAATTTGCCGAGCCCCTTCTGGGATTGGTGCAGGAATTGGTGCGCGAGGCCTCGTTCCCCGAGACGGAATTCGAACGCGAACGCCGTCAGAGACTCGAAGAAGTGAAGCTCCAGCGCAGACAGCCCGGATTTCTGGCGAGCGAGCGGCTGCGCAAAGTTTTGTTTGGCGCGCACCCGTACGCGCTCGTCGCGCCGACCGAAGCCCAAGTCGCTGCATACAAGCTCGATGATTTGAAAACCGTCTACCGCGACTTTTACACGCCGCAGAATGGCCTCCTTCTTCTCGTCGGTGATTTCGAGCCGCAAGAGATGTTGAAGACCATTGAAAAAGTTTTTGGCGCTTGGAGCGGGAAAAAGCCCGAAACAAAACCCTTTCCCGCGCCTGTGCATCCGCGCGGACGCCGCGTCTATCTCGTGCACATGCCGGGGGCCGTGCAGACGCAAATTCTCGCCGGATGCCATGCCGTCACGCGCAAGCACCCGGATTGGATCAGGCTTGGACTCACCAACAGTCTTTACGGCGGCGCGTTCAATTCGCGCCTGGTGATGAACATTCGCGAAGACAAAGGCTACACCTACAGCCCGCGCAGCAGCGTTACGCCGCTGCGCCAGCACGGTTTTTTCTCGGTTTCGGCCGCCGTTCGCAACGACGTCGTGGCCGCGTCGCTCACGGAAAGTTTCTACGAGTTAGACAAGCTTCGTTCGTTGCCCGTGCCTGCGGCGGAATTAGCCGACGCGCAGAATTACTTAAGTGGTGTTTTTTCTCTGGGCCTCGCAACGCAAGATGGCTTGCTCACGCAATTCGCCACGGTGGCGCAGCACGAATTGCCAGACGACTTTCTGGAAACCTATCGCGCCAAAGTGCGCGCCGTTACTTCCGAAGAGGTGCTGACGACCGCGCGCAAATATCTCGATTCCGCCAACCTACAAATCGTCCTTGCCGGCGACCGCGCGCAAATCGAATCGCAAGCCGCGCTGTTCGGAGACCTCGAAATCTTCGACGCCCAAGGCAACGTTTTGCAGCCCTGAGCATTCTGCTTTGGCGGAGGGGAAATTCGCGCGATTAACCGGAGGATCTGTTTTTCGCGCTATCAGCGGTGCCCGCCTACCCTATGGAAGGGTACTGGTTGCCTTCTCGGGCATCAGCGGCAGTGGAACTTCAATTGAGCCGAGGCGGTCCCCGATAACATCGCGGACTGCCAGCCGAAACCACGCTGCGCCGCTCGGAACTTCAAGCACCTGCCGCATGTGATAGCCGCCCCTCTGGGCTTCGTCGGCGCTTTTCAGAGTAAACGCTCTTTCGGCGGGTGTGCGGTCCCCAAACATCGTCTGATCATTCGAGTCGTAGGCGCCAAACAGAAACTCCAGCCGGCCGCGGAGCGTTCCGTTCGGAGCAGTTTCGAGGGAGAAGCCTGGACTCGGAAATACATAGTCAACCGCATAGCGTTGAATCTGCACGCCATCCCATTTCTTCCGCCTGGCGAAGGCGGGAAACGGAGAGAGCTGAGCAATCTCGGCCTTGCTGGCTTTTCTCGGTTGTCCCAAGAGCGCGACATGCGCCTCGAAAACCAGTTCGTGCGCGAGCGCCATGCCGCGACGCAGCGCTGCTTGCAGGCGCTCCACGGGCGCCTTGTTCGCGCTCTTCGCGGCTACGCTGTCGTCAGCAAGATAGCTGTGTCGATAAGCAAGATAGTAACTATTCTTTGTGAGCTGCACGCGAATCTTGCGTAAGCGGCCGTCGAAATTCGTGTTGCTGGGGGTATATGCCAACATGTAGTAGTTCGCGCCATCCTCGATGCTTGTGGCAATCGCTTTGGCCAGACCATTTGTATTGTAAAAAGCATGTCCTCCAGAATCGTCGGCAATTTGATCCATCGTGCCTTGTTCGGCCGCGATCTGTGCCAAGAAGTTTGCGTGCGCCTGAAGGAAAGCTGCATTCGTGCGGTAAGTTTGAGAATTGGCCGCGGCGAACAGCGGATCGACGGCCAAGCCGCGGATATCCACCGGGTAAACCGCCACTTGCCCAACCGTGAAGAGGTCGGCGACTTGCCGCAGATCGGAGGTATAGTTCATCGCGGTGCCGAAGGGATCCAGCGGATCAGTGCTTGAAGGGAAAATATTCACCGGGAACGAGCCGGAGAGCCAGATGAGATTTTTTCGTCCCGGGAATCCGCCCAGGAATTGTGCAATTTCTGAGAATGCAGCAATCGTCAGTCCCACGCGCCGTCTTAGAAAATAGTTCCTCCTCAGCGCCTCGATGTGCCCCATGCGGTCCAGCAGAGCTTGGGCCAGCGGATTATTGGCGAACAACGCATTCCCCGAGAGCTGCTCGGAAGGATCAACAAAGTCATCGGACGACCCGCGCATAGCCGGGGAATGAGGGCTGGCCTCCTTCCGATGCATTGCGCCAACGAGCTGCCTGTCGTCATCGGTAAATCCCTGCAGCAAGTGAAGGGTGTCGGCCAGTACGAAAATGGCGAAGCGGCCTCCCGTCGGCCGATTCAGCAAGAATTTCAGGACCTCCTTATGCGCGAACGGCTGATCGTCGGTAGGAGTGTTTAGCAAATCGTAGAGCAGCACGTTCAGCGGAAGTTTGTCGCTCGCGGGAAAGGAGTTCCCAAATGTGTTCGGCGGCAGGGTTGGCGCTTCGGAAGGCTTCACCGCCAATGCGTTAGAAGATGCTGCGTGAGCTTCAAAAAAGACGAGCTTCTGAGGCTCGCCGTCTTCCAGGAGCGAAAAATCTTCCTGCTGCAGGCCAGTGACCGGATGATTTTTTCCGTCGGTGACCACGACGTCCAGCAGCACCTGGCGAACCGTGGTGTTGATAGTGGTTTTGTTGCCGGCATCTTTCGTCGGACTGGCATTCGGTTCTTGCGCGGCGGCCGGGGAAGCTGCAGGGAAGACACCAGGAACAAGGACGATGAGGGCCAGGGCCGCAATTGGCGCCAGGAACGCGGCAGCAGTTTGCAGTTTATTGCCAAGATTTCTTTGTTTGACAACAGCCACCATCCCCTCATCCTACTTTCGGGAATGCAAAAGACCAGGGCGAAATGGACACATTTTAGTCCGCGCACTCCCGGAAGAATTATTGATTCGAGTACGTATCTGCTGCACAGTAGGGCCGCAATGGCGCGGCGGTCACCTACTCTGCGGTCGGACAGCCCGCTCCGGAGAGGACTCCAGCGACTTAGGCTGTTCCGCGAAGCCTCCATAACAACAAAGTGCAAACCTCCTGTCGGTGCCCTTCTTGGGTCATGAGCGCCTGATATCAGCTTCCGAATGGTCAGGTCTTTTCTGTTTCAGAGCACCTGGTGGGAGGGTTTGGGGGAATCGATGCGCAACGGGACCTGATCGGCAATAGTAATGCCGTAGCCTTCGAGGGCCACCACCTTTTTCGGGTGGTTGGTGAGGACGCGAATGTCCTTAAGGCCAAGGTCGATCAGGATTTGCGCGCCGATGCCGCTTTCGTGCTGGACCAGGCGCTGCCGAGCGGGCTCGCGGTCGAGTTGGCCGCGCTTATGAAAATGAATCTGCGGCAGCGTGCCGGGCGCTTCGGCGGGATCCACAGAAAAGCCGCGGCCTGTGTGATGCAAGTAAAGGAACACGCCGCGGTTTTCTTTGGCGATGGCCTCGAGTGAGCGCGGCACGAGTTCGCGGCAATCGCAAGTCGTGGAGCCGAAAACGTCGCCGGTGAGGCAGTGGGAATGGACGCGCACCAGCGCGGGCGGATTGCCCTCCAAGTTGCCGCGCACCAGGGCGATGTGCTGATCGTGGTCCACGTCGCTCAGATAGACAATCATACGGAAATCGCCAAAGCGCGTGGGGAGAGTCGCTTCTGCAACGCGGCGCACGTAGCGCTCGTGCTGCATGCGGTAGCGAATCAAGTCCGCCACCGTCAGCATTTTAATGCGGTGTTCTTTGCAGAATTCGATGAGCTGGGGCACGCGCGCCATGGTGCCGTCTTCGTTCATGATTTCGCAGATGACTCCGGCGGGGTAGAGACCGGCGATGCGCGCGAGATCCACGGAAGCTTCGGTCTGGCCGGCACGGACGAGCACGCCGCCGGTGCGCGCGCGAAGAGGGAAGGTGTGGCCTGGGCGGGCAAGATCCTGCGGCTTGGTCTTGGGGTCGATGGCGGTGAGAATGGTGACGGCGCGGTCGGCGGCGCTAATGCCGGTGGTCACGCCGACGCGGGCGTCGATGGCTTCGGTGAACGCGGTACCATGGACGGAAGTATTGATGCGCGACATGAGCGGAAGGTGCAGTTCGTCGCAGCGATCCTCGGTGAGCGGCGTGCAGATGAGGCCGCGGCCGTACTTGGCCATGAAGTTGATGGCCTCGGGCGTGATTTTTTCGGCGGCCATGGCGAGGTCGCCTTCGTTTTCACGATCCTCGTCGTCCACGAGGACGATCATGCGGCCGTGGCGAATCTCTTCGACGGCTTCTTCGACGGTAGCGAAAGGTGATTTGGTCTCGGTCATAGGGGAAAGCGCTTAATCCTCAGTTATAAGTGGAAGAAAAGAAAGAAGCAAGCTGGGCGGTGACCCGTGTTCGGTGGCCCGTGACCTGTGTCCCGCAAAAACTGTGGGTCTTGAAAACTATAAAACCCGGGCCTATGTTTCTTGCATGTTTGTACGCTGTTGGCTTCAAGTTGCGCCTGTCTTTTTGCTGTGCGTTCCGGAGTGCGTCGGGGCAGTTGCCGAAAAGATTGGAGAAATGTCTGCCCTATCCCACATTGGCCCAAGAAATAAAGGAAATGCAACCGGCCCCAAAGCAGGTCAGCATGCATGTGGTGCGAGTGGAGTTTGACCCGGATGAAGGCATTCCCGCAGATGCTCAAGAGGAGATTTCGGCGAAGCTGCGAAGCCAGGTGTTCCAGCGGGATGTCGACAGGCGCCTACGCGAATGATCTGGCCAACGAGATCGCGGACGTAGACGTAAGGGGAGCGCTTCGGGATCGCGGCTATTTTAGAGCGAGCGCGGAAGCAAGACTGACAGAATTATGGAACGAAGGTGCAGATATTGGTGTTCTCGTCGCGGTCGCGGCTACCCTCGGACCTTAGTATCGGGCAGGAGACATCCGACTCAAGTCCGCGGATCCCGACTCGCTACTTGCGATATCTCCCGAAGTGTTGCGCAGCCTCATTCCTCTTCAGAGAGGCGAACCGTTTAGCACCGAGCGCGTGCGAGCCGGGTTGGAGAACATTGGACGCGCGTATGGGCGAGAGGCGGAAGTTGATGGGGCTCGTGGGACAGTCGACCTGACAGTTAGGATCGATCAGCAAGTGCAATATCGTGTGGGAAGCATTGAATTTCTGGGCGTGATTGGTGCGACCAGAGAGAAATTGATGGAGTCGGTTCAGAAGCCCGGAGAGATTTTTGACGTGTCCCGTCTGAACGAATTTTTCAAAGCAAATCAGCCGATCTTGCCAGCGGTGCCTCAAGAGATAAGATACAGGTCAGTTATGACCACAAAGCAAGAACCGTAGCAATCTTGTTCGACTTCCGGAGCTGTCCTTCAAATGCAAACTGATAGTTTGGGGCTCAGGCGAAGCATCGGTGGTTACGATTCGTCGGTGTGGTCGGTGTCTTGCTCCGGGTTCCGTTTGTTATGATGCCGGAATGCCGAAGGAAGCGATTCGCGATGCCGGGAGCTAGATCTTTAGATCCAGGGCGTTTCGAGACGCCTTTTGGTTGTTTATGCTTGGCAAGATTCTGATATCGGTTGCTGTTGCTTTCCTAATCCTAGCGCGTGGAGGAATTTATGTGGTGCATTGGGCGCATCGGGAACTTGCACGCGACGCACGAGTGAATGACCAGGAGTTACAGCCGCGTGTAATAAAGGGGAGAGAACAATTCGAGAGGCACGATTTTTATGCCGGGGCGGACGTCGGCAACATTTCAGAATCCTCGTAGGTTGGCCAGCCGACCGCGAAAGAGCGGTGCTGACCATTGTGGGCAATGAGGGCGTCCTTTTCCTCGATGCGAACCACCAGCCGATTAAGGAGATTTACTTTTCGAGAAAAGTCTCTTGCCCGATAGAGGAGTCTTGGAGTACGCTCCCGTTTTTCATGGGGAATAGCCATAAAGAGTTCCACGTTTTGCTGCAGGTTGGAAATTACGGTGTTTTTTGGGCGCTGAGTGGCTAGAATTTCTGCTGCGCGGGAATTTGCGTCAACGGCTCCTGCTTCAATGCCGCAATGTTCACGTGCACCGAGGAATTTCAATGGCTGAAGACTTGTCGAAGTACCATCATCCCATTAGTAGGTTACTGGCGAGCGCTTCTCGGGAAGAGGATTGGGAGCGTTATCGCCTGAGCGAAGAGCAAGTCGAATTCTTTCGCGAGAACGGCTATTTGACGGGGATTCGCGTTTTGAGCGACGAGCAAGTGGAAGTCTTGCGCGGGGAACTCGAGCAACTGATGAATCCCGAGCATGCGGGGCGACATTTATTTCACGAATATCACTCCAATGAATCGACGGACCCGGATCGCGTGCTGTTTCATGCGCTGGGTGCGTGGCGGGTGCTTCCGGGGTTTCATGATTTGTTGTGGAATCCCGCGTTTTTGGTACCGGTTTCGCAATTGCTAGGCGGGCCGGTGCGTTTCTGGCACGACCAGCTTTTCTGCAAGCCGGCGCGGCACGGCGGAGTGGTGGCGTGGCACCAGGATTTTTCGTATTGGACGAGGACGACGCCGCTGGCACACCTGACCTGCTGGATTGGGTTAGACGATTCAACGCGCGAAAATGGGTGTTTGCATTATGTTCCAGGGAGCCACAAGTGGCCGGACCTGCCGAAACCGGTTTTGGCCGGTGGCTTGGAAGAGAGCCGGCGGAGTTTGCCGGAGGAGTTGCAAGAGAAGTTCAAGCCGGTGGCGGTGGAAATGAAAAAAGGAGAAGGCTCGTTTCACCATGCGCGAACGATGCACGGCTCGGGCGCAAACGATACGCCGCGGCCACGGCGCGCCACGGTGATCAACGTTTTTCGGGATGGCGTGATGTCCAATGCGGATGAGCCGCTGCTGGAAGGAGTTCCCGTGATTCCTCGGGGAGAGAAGATGGGCGGGCAGTTCTTTCCGTTGTTGTTTCGAGGCTAGGTTTTGGCTTCAAGCCAGGATTGCAGCGCAGAGCGTCCGGCCTCCGTGGGTTCGTAGCTTTGATCCAGCAGACCTTCGTTCACCAGATGATTGATGATGGTCAGGTCGGGAAAGCTTTGCCCCAATTGAACCCTGCCATTCGGCCAGGACCATAGGTGCTCCCCGTTCAAGAACCTCTGAAAGGTTTCGGCTTCGGATTTCGTTCGGATGAGCATAGCCACGCCGCCGGGACTGATGCATGCCTGCTACCAGGAGGAATTTCCAAGCAAATTGTTGATTCAAATAAGGTTACAGGCTGAGGTGGCTCGGCTTTGTGCAAGCTTTTACCGTCCCAAGAGAAAGGAAGTTGCGCATTTTCTGTCAAGATGCACCCCGCTTGGCTCGAGCGACATACATTTCGGCGGGCGGGGCAAGCCTTCCCCGGCAGGCAAGCCCGCCCCTACGAAATGGGCTGCGGGCAGAACTGCTCAGAGTTTTTTCAGGCCGCCTGGGAGAACGCCGCGAAGCGAATACGATCCTGGACCGGTTACCAGGAGGCCCACAGCGACCAGCAAGACCGTGAGGGCGAATTCCATGCCGCCTTTACCGATGTCAAAGCCGTGGGGCAGGTGAACGAGATAGATGGCGCCAATCATGACGATGATGACGCAGACGGAGCCGATGCGTTGCATAGCGCCGAGAAGAATAGCCAAGCCACCGGCAAATTGAGCCAACCCGACCAGATAGCCAACGATGACGGGAGCATGCGCATATTTGGCGAAATTCTCCGGCCCCGGGCCGCCGAAAGCGCCAAATAAAATGGCGCTGCCATGGTAGAGAACTGGCAGGGAGCAAGCCACGCGAAAGATGAGAAGAGCGAGATTCGATGCCGAGGAACTTTCAGGTGCCGGGGTGGTGCCGTTGCTCATGGGGACCTCCTTTGGTGAACCACGCCTATGTAGCAAAAACAATGCGGAAAGGCCAAGAGTTTTTAGAAGCAAGGGGAAACGGGCCGATGTAAGTCTAAGGAAGGACGTGAATTAGGGCCTTGAAGAGCATGGCGCCAAAAAGGGCTGCGCCGGGGATGGTAAGGATCCAAGCCCAGACAATGCGGCGCGTGATACCCCAGCGAACGGCGGTGAGTCGGCGGGAAGCTCCGACTCCGACGATAGCGCCGATAATCGTATGTGTGGTACTGACCGGAACCCCGAAAATAGCGTTGGCGACGATGGTGATGCCGCCGGCGGTCTCCGCAGAGAACCCACCAAACGGAGTGAGTTTGGTGATGCGCTGGCCCATGGTCTTGATAATGCGCCAGCCGCCCGCCATCGTGCCGCCGCCCATCGCCAAGGGGCAGCAGATCACGACCCAGGAAGGAACCGGGAGTTTGCCTCCTTTCGATTGGAGAAGCCCCCCAGTGACCAGTGCGGCGGTGATGATGCCCATGCCCTTTTGCGAATCGTTTGCGCCGTGGCCAAAGCTGAAAAGCGCGGCAGAAAAGAGCTGGAGCCTGCGAAACCAGCGGTCGACCTTTAGAGGGCGCTGGTGCCGCACAATCCAGCTCGTCATCGTCGTGAGAAGGATGGCCAGCACCATGCCCACAAGCGGCGAGAGAAAAATGAAAAGCACAGGCTTAACCCAACCCTGGAGGATCAGCGCTTGATAGCCGACGTGAGCGACAGCGGCGCCGCCATAGCCGCCCATGAGGGCATGAGAAGAGCTTGTCGGAAGGCCGAGAATTAACGTGGTGAGGTTCCAGGTTATGGCGCCCAGGAGGCCGGCGAGAATGACTTGCTGGTTGATCATCTCGATGTGCACGAGGCCTTTGCCAATGGTGCTGGCGACGGCCGTGCCGAAGAAGAAGGCGGCGAAGAAGTTCCAGAAGGCCGCCCAGGCGACGGCGGCGAAAGGCTTTAGGACGCGGGTGGAGACCACGGTGGCGATGGAATTGGCGGCGTCGTGCCAGCCGTTGGAAAACTCAAAGGCGAGGGTGAGAAAAATGACAACGAGGAGGAGGGAGAAACTAGTCACGGACACGCCTCGCCGGTGTTTGCATTGAAGATGGAAGAGAGAACCCTCCGCTTCCCAGGCCAACTACTTGGCGCGAAGAAAAGTTGGCCTGCTTCGGTCGGGATGACAGGCTTTTGCCAAGGGGAAGGTGTGACGAGGCGCGACATTGGCGAAGTCACGCGGACTTGAGGATGACGCCTTCGATGACGTTAGCGACGTCTTCGCACTTGTCGACGGCGGTTTCGATGACTTCGTAAATCTCTTTCCACTTAATGATCTGGACAGAGTCTTTTTCCTCGTCGAAGAGCTGAGCGATCAGGGTGCGGCAGACGCGGTCGCTGTCGTTTTCGTAGCGGTTGATCTCGATGCAATGCTTGAGGGCGCTGTCGGGAGTTCCCAGGGCGCGGACGGCGGCTTCGACTTCGACGGTGGCGGCGACCAGGATTTTAATGAGATCAAGCGTGCCGGGGCGAACGGAGTCGACGCGATAGAGAACAAAGCGGCTGGCAGCGGCGTCGATGAGGTCGATCACATCGTCAAGCTGGCTGCAGAGTTCATGGATATCCTCGCGGTCGAAGGGCGTGATAAAGGTCTGATTGAGCTTGGTGAAAATGGCGTGGGTGATTTCGTCGCCTTCGTGCTCGAAGGCCTTGACAATCTGCACCTGCTCTGGAACGCCTGTGTAACGCTCAAGCATTTTGAGCAGAGCGTTGGCCCCCTCGTGGATGTTGGCGGCTTGTTTGGCGAAGAGATCGAAGAAACCCTCTTCGCGCGGCAGGAAGCGCTGCAAAAGTCCAGGCATGTTGTCCGACTCCCCCTGAGGAGTCCCGCGGCTAAGGCAGAGAGAGTGTAGCCGAGGGCGCTTGCGGAGGCAAATAGAGTAAGGGAACCGCTTCGCTCGTGATCATAGAAGGCTAGCTGCTTTCGCAGGAACAGGACTTCCGCGCTGAGGGCTGAATGCGAACGGACGGTCAGGCAGAGGAACGAAGTCCATCGCCCATCAAATCGGTAACGAAGCCGAACAACGACGTGAATGAGCGCACCGCGTTGTGGAAGAAGCGTGACATGGGCCGTCCAGGATGGCACAGAGGCAGCCGAATGGAGAAGGCTTTCTGGCGCTTTTCTGTTCTCGCGAGGTAGAGAAGTACAAAAGATAAGTGCCAACTTTCTCTATCAGATGAACGCACGGATGGAATTTTTGCGACCACAACATGCCCTACGCAGCTGAGCGCGGTTTAAATTGCGCGGGCAAACCGAAGATACGTTGGAGATCGTTCATCACCACCTGAGCACGGCCAACCAGTAAAGCGGTTCGGCACGCCCAGTCGTGCTCAAACAAGTGCACGCGTAGGACAGTCATTTTAACCAGCTTGATTGCCTCATACAGACGGGCCCGGATCAAGCGCTCCATGGGGGCGCCGGGGACGTATCCGGCGAGGAAACGCTCCTGCGCCTGGACCAGTCCCGGCATGTTATAGGTCGCGTGCCACCAGTGCAGATCGGCCAGGAACGTTCCAACATCGAGTGCCGGGTCGGCCAAGCGAGAGAGATCGAAATCGATCAGCGTGACCCCGCTACGAGTAACCCACACATGCTCGGACTTGAAGTCCCTATGTGTGAATGTTGGTGACTCCTGTGGCAGGCGCTCGTGCAATTCACGCGCACGGTCGAGGAGTGCCTCAACCGCTGCGCCCAGCTGCGGCAGCAGCGCAGGGATATGACAA
>Ga0209686_1000142_pt1 | contig 34670 bp, 29 predicted proteins | sample GraSoiAngelo_126_FD_185883 | JGI IMG/M metagenome (GOLD analysis project Ga0209686, IMG submission 185883) | Grasslands soil microbial communities from the Angelo Coastal Reserve, California, USA - 14_0927_09_20cm (SPAdes) (version 2) | ecosystem: Environmental > Terrestrial > Soil > Grasslands ...
GATCCGTCAGGTCGTGGCTCGCCCGCACGGTGATCTTCAGCGACCGGAAGATCCCGATCACGTTCTCCGCCAGCATGCCGTCGGCGACCTGGGTCCACGGCGAGTAGCTTTGCGGCTCCGTCGGCGTGTTCAAGGGCCCCTGTTTGACGTCCCCCACTACGCCGACGATCCGCATCCACGCGGCATGATCGCGCGGCCCGCCCCAGGCGATGCGCTGTCCGACCGGATCCTGTCCCGGCCAGAACCGTCGCGCCATCGTTTCATTGATCACGACGACAGGCTCGGACGACTGGGAGTCCGATGGAGACAGATACCGGCCGCTTCGCAACGGAATACCGAGCGCTTCGAAGGACCGGCCGGTAACCCAATCGTGTGCGATGGTTCCCTGCAGCTCCTCAGACGCTGCCGGCGGTACTTCGATCGTGAAGGCGCGTCGTTCACGAACGGACAGGGGAAGGAAGGTCGATGCGCCGACGGCCGTAACGCCGGGCAGAGACTCGACTCGCTCGAGGAGTCGCGCATAGAAGGAGCGGATGTCGCTGCCGGCTGGATACGCGGTGCGCGGCAAGCTCGTTGGAATCGTCACGACCTGCTTCGCGCGGAATCCGGGATCGACCGTCATCAGTCGCGCGAAGCTCCTGACCAGGAGACCTCCGGCAACCAGCAGAATGACCGCCAACGCGAACTGCGCCGTGACCAGCGACGCGAGGATGCGGCGCTGACGGCGGCCGCTGCTGGCGCTGCGCCCCCCTTCCTTGAGCGCGTCGCCGGGATCGCGGCGCGACGACTCGAGCGCAGGAAGCAGCCCACAGAGTAACGCCGTGATCAACGACGCCCCTGTTGTGTACGCCACGACTCTCCAGTCGATGGCAATTTCACGAAGCCGGGGAATTGTTGGTGGCGCGAGCGCGACGGTCAGCGAGATGGCCCCCTGCGCCATTGCCAGCCCGATCGCTCCTCCGCAAACCGTCAGTAAACCCGCCTCCACAAGCGACTGCCGGATCAGTCTCATCCGGCTGGCGCCAAGGGTCGCGCGGACGGCCATCTCGCGCTGGCGCCCCGCGGCATGAGTGAGCATCAGGCTGGCAATGTCGGCGCAGGCAATCAGCAGGACCACGATTCCCGCCGCGAGGATCACGTAGAGCAGCGTCCTCACACGGCCGACCGTCTCCTCGCGAAGCGGTGTGGCGGAAGCCGACAGCGGGAATCCGCCTTGTCGAAAAACAGATGGATAGATCTCCTCGACGAGGCGCGAGACGACCGACCGGACATCGCTGTCCGCCTGCACCACGGTGATGCCTGGCGCGAGTCTGGCCACGACGCTGTTGTTGTACATGCTGCCGAACGCCGCCCGTTCTCGTGGGGCAAAGGCGATGGGAACGTACAAATCTGCCGGTGTGTTGTTGAGGAGGGGTCCGCGATTCGGAAACGTGAAGCGGCGCGGCATCACCCCGATGATCGTGTACGGCGCGCGCTCGAGCATCAGCGTCCGACCGATTGCCGCCGGATCTGCCCCAAACTTGCGGCGCCACAGGCTGTCTGAAAGGACGATGACGGCGCGGCGGTCACGATCCTCCTCTGTGAGGAAGTCCCGGCCAATCGCCGGAGAAACCCCGAGCGTACGAAAGAGCGACGCCGAGACCACCGCGCCGGTCACGCGCTCCGGCAAATCGACGCCCGACAGTTCGAACTCCTTGTTCCGGAACGCCGCAACCGATTCGAAGCCGGCGGCGCGCTCCGTGAGAGCGAGGTAGTCCGGCGCTGAAAAGCCGACCGGCCCGGACTTGCCAATCGCCTCGTGCAGCAGCACGAGCCGATCGGCCTCATGGTACGGGAGGGGCCGAAGGAGGATCGTGTCGACGGTGCCGAAGATCGCGGCGTTCGCGCCGATCGCCAGCGCAAGCGTCAGGACCACGATCGCGCTCGACCACGGGGAGCGCCGCATCAGGCGAAGCGAATAGCGAACGTCCTGGGCGAGGGTGAACATCAGACCATCTCCATGAGGGGTGGGCAGCTGCTGAAGGGCGGCGATGCGGCGTGTTCGTTGCGCGTCGACTCTTACGAGGACCGCAGCGGACAGGAGATCGGCGAGCGCACGGATCCACGCGTACAGGTATCCGGCCCGCCCAAGACGAGCGCGCTCGCGGGCGACGCAGGCGGCGAACGCGCGTTCGAGTTCCGCCCCGTCGCGCGCACGCACGTCGGCGGGATGACAGAGACGGAGCAGCAACCGATAGAGCGGCGCGCCACGCATCGCGTCAGGCCTTGATCAGACGCTTGCGGCGCGCCACGTCCACGAACCCGGCGAGCCGCTCGGCTTCCGCCGCGCACGCCCGACGGCCCAGTGGCGTCAGTCTGTAGAACCGCGGCCGCCCGCCGCCGGGCTCCGCGTCGCGGGGGGCGTCAATTTCCGTCACCAGCTGCGCGTCGACGAGCCGCCTGAGGTTTCGGTACAACATCGCCGGCCACAGCCGCATGCGTCCTCCCGTTCGCTCGAGCACGTCGTTCATGATGCCCAGCCCGTGCAGGTCCCGATCCGCGAGCGACAGCAGAATCTGAAACCAGTGCGGAGGCAGCGGTGGAGGCTGAGGCGCTTGTTTCATCGGTAGCTACCGCGAGGTATATACCACGGAATATAGACGCCGCAAGCCGGAAGAAGGTTGGAATAGGCGTGTACAATCGCAACTCCCAGGAGCGCTGGCCGCGCGTCAGACCTAGGAGTCCATGTCCAACACCGGCAACGCCGAACCCATCGCCGAGAGCCCGCGCAATAAAGACAACCTGAAGGATCTCCTCGACACGCTGGAAGGTGGCGTCGGCCTGATCCCGTTCGTCGGGGCGGGGCTCTCGCGTCTGAGGATATTGGCGGGGCCGACGAGACTCGAACTCGCGACCTCCGGCGTGACAGGCAGGAACCAACGACAGCACAACGCAGCCGACCCCGGAAAATCGGGGCCGGCTGTCCCGCATCTTAGCCGTCCGCTGCCGGTCGCGGACGCGTGTTCGGGAACCGCTTGCAAGTTCTTGCAAAAGCGGCAATACCGTTCAGCCTCGCGAACTGCTGCACGCCACCGGTCCTCAGGGATACCAGGGACCTTGGTATTTCGCGCTGCCGATTGGCGTCGAGTCCGTCGACGGTGTGGTCATTCAGCGCGTGATTGCGGTGGAGTGGAAACCACCGTCTGCATTACCGCGACCCTCTGTTCGGTCTGTTAATTGGTCTCGGTAGAGGCGGCGCTAACGTCGAGGTGCGGGCTGCACATCTGCCAAAGGCGTTCGGCAATTTCGAGACCGTGCATGAAAGTCGCTGCCGCTGGGGGAACATAGCCGGACCCGGGCATCGCTGAGCACATGATCATGAAACTGGCAGCGATCGCGGTCGACTGATTGGATCGCCGGAACTTCGCCACAGCAGCCGCCTGTATCGCGGCTCGATGACTACTCCGGGCAGTGTCGGCGCAGTTGTTCGAGGCCCGGCGCTCGGGCTAGCCGATGACACGGCATATCGGTTGCGAGCAAGAGCCGGGGCGCGCTTCGGAGGACGCACATATGAGCTTTCGTGCTCCGCTTCGGCAAACGATCCGGTACTTTCTTCCTCGCATCTACACACTGATTCGACACAGCGGAGGCCGCCGCTCCTTCCGGCAGGTTTGCGCGATGGTGCCGGGTATTCTGCTCGTAATCCCTGCGTACGCGGGCGCGGACGCAATCATCTTCAGCAACCTAGGCCCCGGCGGCATCTATGACCCCGGCGTTGGGTTCGGCGTTTCAGGCCCGTTGAGCCAGAACGAAGAAGCGGCCGCTATTGGCCAGCCTTTCGTGCCAACCGCGGACTTCGTGTTCGACACTGTGGAAGTCGCGTTGAATTGGCTTCTGGATACGAACGCCGCCACCGTCTCCCTGATGTCTGACCTTGGCGGACGGCCCGGATCCGTTCTCGAGTCTTTTGGATTTACCGACCGACCACATTTTTCGAGTACCGATAGGGAGCTCGCCCTGGGTGTGTCAGGACTGCGTCCGCTTCTCCGCGCACGGATTCCGTACTGGATCGTCGCGACCGCCGACGGCGACGCCTTTATGGTCTGGAATGTCAACAATACCGGCCAGGTCGGCATCGCGATCCGGATCAACGACGAAGAGTGGGCATCTCATCCGGAGCAGCCTTCCGCAGCATTCCGCGTCCGTGGCAACCGCGTTGACAACGTCGTTCCGGAACCGACATCACTCCTGCTCTTGACCACCGGTGCAGTCACTCTCGTCGCTTGCAGGACCCGGAAGCCTGGTCGCCGCGAGAGTGAGCAGGCGGTGATTTCTCGATAAGGAGGGGTGCGCATCATGAGAACACTCAGGATGCTGGTGTGCCTCGTGGTGTCGGTGTCGTACGGAGCGCTGGCGAACGCCGAAAACATACCCTCGGCGGCCACCGGCGTGGTCGCAAGCAGGCTTCCCGCCAGACACGGGAACTCATTGTTTCACTGAAGTTAGGAGTGGCGGGGCCGACGAGACTCGAAGTCGCGACCTCCGGCGTGACAGGCCGGCGCGAACGACAGCCGAACGCAGCCGACCCCGAAAATTGGGGTCGGCTGTCCCTCTTAGTGGCCGTTCAGTGCCGGCCTTAAAACGCCCATTTCCGAACGGCTTCCAAATTCTTGCTGCACGCGACGTGCCTTCGCATTGAGCGCCCGATGAACGAACGTCTCGACAAACACATTCAGCGACTGTCGAAAGGCCGTTTCCTACCGTGGGCGGTGGAATTTCTTGGCCCAAACATCTCCAATGTGGAAGGGCAGTTCGCCGGATGGCTTGAACGCGGGGCAGACCCGACAGGGCGCGGGGCACGAGTGTGCTCGATAGCCAGAACGCTCAATCAAGACCGCAAGATCGCTCCGGATGCTGGCTGGAGATCCTCGGCGGCAATACGTTGCCTGGCGAGTGCGCCCTCGTCGCCGCCCGTTCTATGCATCGCCACCTGTTTGACGAGGAAATCCAGAAGGTCTCTGGCAGGAGTACCCACGGTTCGGTGTCCCGCCACTTGCGACTGCCTGGACCTGTGCAGCCACCACAAGGCCGGACTGCACCCCCACAAGGCAGACGCCAAGCCGTAGTACGTCAAGGACACCGCCCCGCAAATCGGACCGAAAGCCCAACCGGTGAGCGATGTGAGCGTGCGCGCGACAGCCACGATGACGCATATCTCGAACACGGCAGTCGTCACCTGAATTGCGAGCGTTGGCAGCGCCGGACGTCCGCCATCTGCCAGCGTCAGCCGCAGCTCCGACGGCGGTTCGGAGATTCGGGCATGGTGGGAGTCCTCGTCGGGAAAAAGCCGGACGCACTCTGCGACGATCGGTTCAGGGACCAACCCTACGCTCGCCGCGTATTCGCGCACGAAAGCGCGCTTGAAAATCCCGCGCGGCCACTTCGACAGATCGCCGCGCTCAAGATCCGCCAGCAGCGATGCCTGGATCTTGGTCGACGCGGCGATCGTTTCGAGCACAATTCCGCGGCGTTCTCTCTCTGATCTGAGCCGCCGCCCAAAACTTTCAGACGCGCTGTCCATCACTTCTCCGCACGATGCGTGGTGAGCCACTGCTGGCTGACGGTGCCGAGTTGCCCGGTGGACGAATGGGGGTGCAGATGCGGCCGATTCCGGAATGTCCGGATGCCGATGATCACGAGCGCCACGCTGCTCACCAGCAGTCCGGCCACCATGAGCAAATTCATCATCGGGAAATCGCACACACGATACGGGCGTGCAGGACGGAATGCAAGTACCTCATCTGCGACACCGTCGCGGCCTACCGAATCGCTTGAAGAACCATGGATCCGAAACATCGCGCAGTTCCGCTTCGACGCGGCCGGGTAGGTACAGAGAGTGATGCAGGTTCCCACGCCGGTGTGCGATCCCACCTTTTGTTCAGAGGCTTCGTCGTGGGATTGCCCAAGAACGCGGACTACGGCAATGTTCCGGGCGATAGCCTGCGCACGAGCGCCTGTCGGAAGGTTTTCAACAGGGGCTCGATACGTGCCGACTGTTCTCCGCCGACCATCCAGATCCCCATCGGAAACTGCAGGTCGCCGACGCGAAGGATGCGCAGCTTCGATCGGACGGCGCTGCGTTGCACCAGCCGGCTCGGAACAAGTCCGACGCCGCGACCGCGCGCAATCAGCCGGAGTTGCAATTCATAATTGTATGTTTCGACGCTGACGTGCAGTGGTAGTTCGAGGCGCGCGAACGCGCGGCGCAACTCGGCGCGCGCTGCACAGCCGTCTGGATTGAGGATCCACTCTACACGTTGAAGGTCGCGAGCCCGATACCGACGCAGGCGCCAATGACGTGGCACGCTCCCGTGGCCCGTTGGCAAACGCGCCGATGTTCCGAATCGACGCAACGATTACAGATACGATCCATTCCCGTTCGGTCGTATACGGCGGACGCGCGGATGCTGTGGCGGGCGTTATCGTCTTCGATCGGCCGAATTGGAGCGAGGTCAGGCACGCGGCCGTCAGGATGAAAATGACAAGGGCGAGTGTACCAAGGGCTCGTCTCATGAGAATTTAGACGAGGCAAGGCAATACGGACGCCACCGCCGGTCCCGCGTGAGAGGCCCCAGCACCCTTTTGGCGCCGGCCCGCAGGCGCATTCTCTTTCATTCGCCAGTAGCAAGACACTCGAAACAGCCGCTCCGTGCGCGTGCCGTTGTCAAACAATGCGCATGATCGGTTGCGCATCCGGGCTGCGGGTTCCGTATAGGTGAACAGATCGGCGTTTATGGGACGTAACCGCTTGGTTGCGGGAGCCTTTACGACAAGGACATGCCCGTAAACGCCATGACGTGGGATAACAAGACGTTCTCAGCGAACCCGTTCGGCGTGCGGATCCATCGTTTCGGCACAGGTTTATCTCTCAACTGTAAGAGACGGCCGAGCCGGCGCCGTAATCAACACACGACGGCAATCGGATTCCCGTCAGGATCGCGCAGCGGGATAGTACTGGAGCGGTACTGCGCATCATGGCGGCGGAGAGGAGGTCATATATGAGTGGCGCAGTGAATGATTCTCACGTTCGACGGAGAGCCGGCATGAAGATCCGCTGGTTGCGAGTAGTTCTGGGTGCGCTGCTGCTGGAGATCGTCCTTTTCGCGGTGTTGGTACCGATCAGCTTTCTCAACGCGACGCTGTTCCTGATCGCCGTGCCCATTGGAGTGTTCGCATTCGGATACTTGGTCACCAGATGGCTGTTGAAGAAGCTCTCGACGCGATTGGTGCTGCACGGGGCGTTTATCGGCATGGTAGCGACGGTGATGTACCTCGGCCTCGTGCTCGCGCAGCCGGGCGGAATTGCCGCCGCCGTCGCTGTTTACGGAGCGCTGCTGTTCTACTTCTCACAGGCGATGCGGATTGCGGGCTGCGTGGCTGGAGCCATGCACGAGCAGCGACAACGACGGTCGGCCGCCGTGGATGCGGCGAAGGTCTGATGATAAGCCCGAACCTCGCACTGAATCGCGCATGGCGCGCGACGCTGAACGATGCAGGCGAGTAGCGAACCGCGTAAGAATCGAACCGTCGTGGCCTCACTATGGTGAATCAATCCTGAGTAGTCGTTAGCGTTCATCGGAAGTGCCTCGGCGCAAGGCTGTTCATATGCGCGTCGATGTTGATGCCGAGGCACTTTCGATAACGAGACTTGAAGGAAGCCGCTGGGGCGGCGGCCGGCTATGGAGCTGGAATCAGATCCCCGGGCGTGGGCTGCGGTCGGTTAGGCAGCCGTCGACGCGTGAGCGGCGGCGGCGCGGGCACAGTCGGGTGAGCGTGCGATTCGAAGACGCACGATCCGGTGCCGGATTCTGAGTTGGAGACACACGGGTCCTGACACGTGAGTCGCCACGGTGATGAAGACGCCGGGTGTCGCCAGGTCGAGAGGCGATCATGAGGTGTCGAAGCCGAGCGTGCGCGTGGCCAAGTGGCGTGCCGAGAGAATCGGGCCGATGATCATCGGCGCGCCGCATTGGGGACACGCCCACGAGGCGCGGGTCGCCGTGTCGGTGGTTGACGTCGCGGTGGCGTCCGTGGAGGCAGGCGCCGACGGTGTGGCGAGCAGGGTCCGTGCGAGTGCCACGGCGGTCGAGCGACAGGTGTTGGCGAGAAACCCCGACTGTCGGATGCGCACGAAGCCGCGCGGCAGGATGTGTTGGACGAAGCGGCGCAGAAACTCGGTGGCGCGTAGCGTCATCGTGCGACGCTGGTCGCCATGGGCGTAGTCCTGGTAGGAGAAGGTTACGTGATCGCCGTCGAAGGCGAGCAACCGGTGGTTGCTGATCGCCACGCGATGGGTGTAGCGACCGAGATACCGGAGGACGGCTGACGCGCCGCCGAAGGCCGGCTTCGCGTAGACGACCCAGTCGGTCTCGAAGAGGGCGTTGACGAAGGCGTGCCACTGCGCCGGGCCGCGCAGATGCTCGCTGCCACCGGCGAGGTCGAGGTCGTCGTGGTCGTACGCGCGACGGAGCGCCTCCACAAACTTTCCGCGAAAGACGCGACTGAGGACCTTGACGGGGAGGAAGAAGCCCGCGTACTGCGGATGGATCCACCGCTGATGATCAGGCGAGAGACCGCCCGCGGGTACGACGCAGTGGACGTGGGGATGGCGGACCAGGGTCTGCCCCCACGTGTGGAGGATGCTCAGGACGCCAATCGCCGCGCCAAGATGTTGCGGGTCGGCCGCGACCTCGCGGAGTGTCGCCGCGCTCGCCTCAAAGAGCCACGCGTACAGGCGCGCGCTATTCCGATAGGCCAGAGGCAGCAGCCCATGCGGGAGCGTGAAGACGACGTGCACATACGGCACGTCGAGCAGCTCGCGCTCGCGCGCGTGCAGCCAGCGTTCCCGGGCCTGCGCCTGACACTTCGGGCAGTGCCGATTCCGACACGAGTTATAGGAGATGGCCTGGTGCCCGCAGGCGTCACACCGATCGAGGTGCCCGCCGAGCACGGCGGTGCGACAGCGCGCGATCGCGCGGAGCACGGCGCGTTGCTGGGCGTTCAACCACGGATGCTGCTCGATAAAGGTGTCACCCTGCGCGTGGAGGATATCGGCCACCTCCACGGCGGGTCGGCTCACGACTGCGGCGGCTTGCGCAGGAGACGCGACCGCGCCATCACCGGTGGCGGCGTCACGTGCAATTGCTCGAGTGGGTTGGGCGCCGCATGGAGGTGCCGTCGCGAGAGATGGAGATACACCGTCGTGTGGGACAGATCGGCGTGGCCCAGCAGGAGCTGAATGGTGCGCAGGTCAGCGCCGGCTTCCAGGAGATGCGTCGCGTACGTGTGCCGCAGCGTGTGCGGCGTGACGCGTTTGTCGATGCCGGCCTTCCGCGCAGCGAGGCGCACCGCCTCCCAGATCACCTTCGTGGTGATTGGAGCATCGGCACGCCAGCCGTGGTGCGTCCCAGGAAAGAGATAGGTCTTCGGTCGCATCCACCGGTAGTACTGACGGAGCGCGGCCAGGAGCGTGGGACTCAGGGGAATCTCGCGATCGCGGCCACCCTTGCCCTGCTCGACGCGCAGCACCATCCGTTGACTGTCGATGTCGCGGACTTTCAGCTGACACGCTTCACTGCGGCGCAAGCCGGCGCCATACAGCGTCAGGAGCAGTGTGCGGTGATACAGATTCTTCGCGCTCGCGATGAGGCGCTGCACCTCCTCGGGGCTGAGGACGACAGGCAACCGGAGCCGCTGTTTCGGATACGGCAGGTCCTCGCGCACGTCCCGCCGCTTCAGCACGTAGCGGCAGAAGAACCGCAGCGCGCAGATCTGCGTGACCACGGTCCCGACGGCGAGCCGTCGTTCCTCAAGAAGATAGAGGTGGTAGCGTCGGAGCTGCGCCGGCGTAAGGCGATCGAGGCGCGCGCCCGTGTGCTGGCGGAACGCCTCAAGGATCTGGATGTAACTGCGGATGGTCGGAGCGGCGTAGTCGCGACGCACCAACTCGTCGCGCAGGCATTGCAGTAGCTTGGTCACAGACACCTCCTGTGACCACGCACCCTATCCTGCTACGAATCACTCCGGGTGCCCGTCGGCCGCCGCGCCAGCGGCTTCGTTCAAGTCGCCATCTGTCTAGGAATTCCTGCCGGCCTGGCCAGATCGTCCCTGCGGCGTTTATCGCGGGTAAGGGTGGACTTCAGCCCCAGCGGCTCCGCATTGCACCACCGCCCTTGGGCTCGGCGGTCTATTTCTGTTCGGCGAACACATCAGCCACTTTCCGCGCGAGAGCGGCCGTGTTGGCGTGCGCGATGTTCGACGCCACGGCAACGACGATCCCGTTGTCGCGGCGTGTCATCAGCGACATCACGCTTCCGCCTGCGAGCTCGCCGTTGACGCTGTCTGCATTCGTCGCCAAGGCAAAGCGGACGAGATCGGACGGCGTGGAATAGAACGCCATTTTCCCCGCACAGCACGCCAGGTCGCGCATGTACATCAGTCGTCGTCCACTGCGGGGATCTGTGGTGAAGCCCCGCCAGAATGTTGCCGGCACGTAGAACGTCGCGCGATCGCCCGGCAACGGCTGCCGGGGGGCGCTGATACCAATCGGCCTGAGGATGAGGTCGTGGACGGCCGTGAAGCCTGGGAAGTCCTCTTCCGGCTCCCCGATATGATCCGGGCTCCACTCGGCCGCCGAATCCGTACCGGTGTTGGTCAGGCCGAGGGACGCGACCGCGGCGGGGGTGACCGCCTGTGCCGCAGTGCCGATGTTGAATCGAGTATCGGGTGTGACGGGCGTATGCGTGACGACGTCCCTCCATCCGAACCCTTCGGTCCAGACAATATTCCCGGGGCCGCCGCCGATGCCCACCGCGATCGAGACTCCTGGCAGGTTCTGCTCCACGATGGCCGCGCGCACCATCGGCCGCGCGCGATCGACGGCTGCCGCCAATTGTGGCGAGGGTGCCGACGCGCTGACCGACGGCACGCCCGGAGCTTGCGCGAACAGAGGCGCCTCTACCTTGATCGAGTGGATGAGAAATGCCGCGAACGCGGCAATGAGAGCGCCGACCGCCACTGTGGTGCGCCCGGCCCAGGTCGGCAGCCGGCTCCGCGCGGTCCTCACGCCGAAGAGGACCGCGCCAAGCATGAGCAGGAATCCAACGACGGCCCCGCCCGGCGGGTCTGAGCTCGCGACGTAAATGCCCATCGCCGCAATGGCCAGGGCCAGAGCGATGCGGGCGAATGCCTTCCCGGGGTTCGTCACAGAAGATGTCATGTGCTACCACTCCCCAAACCGGCGTGAAAACGCGGAAACCGCTGCCTGGTACCGAGGCCGCATATTACTTTATAGCACAAAGTTGTCTGTGTATGGGAGCAATCGACGGCTCGCGGCAGCGTCTTCTCGATAGGTCCCCAAAAGTCGCTAGTGTTGACTGAACCCTTGGCGGGACGTTTTCGGCCAGCGATCGATCTGCTGCCGCAGCAAAGCCGGCACTGACGTTGTGTTCATGGTCCGTCAACGCGTTCCGCTCGGAACATCGTCAACTCCCAGGTGTTGAATCGTTCGTCGTGGCGGACGAGATACGTATCGCCGTCGACGCCTTTCAGCTTGAAGTACCGGTAATCGGGTGACAGCCACGCGTCGACACGAGGTAGCTGCCACCGGAGCGGTCGATCAGCCGCTAAAATCCATTTTTCGCCAAACGCTCGTGCCAATCGCGGCGACGCGCTGGCCAGCTGTAGGAGGAGCTCCGTGAAAAACATTCTCGTCCTGCTCGCGCTGGTAATGGTCACGTCGCCCGTACGCGCGGCCAACGGTGTGACGCCCGGCCAGTTCGTGATCGAGCCGGCCACGCTGATCTGCCTCGGCTTCGAGTGGGACATCACCGGCGATGAGAATCGCAATGCGACCGTGGAGGTCCGGTATCGCGTCTCAGGCCAGACGGCATGGAGGGAGGGCATGCCGCTGCTCCGGATGGGCGGCGAGCGGATTATGCGCGCGCCGTATACCGTGCCGGACCGCTTTGCCGGAAGCATCATCGATCTTCAGCCGGATACGGAGTACGAGGTCCGTTTGACGATGAAGGATCCGGATGGTGTGGTAGGAACGGCGGTCCAGAACGTCAAGGCGCGCACGCGGGCGGAGCCGAAGGCCGCGGCTGGCGGCCGAACGATCAACGTCTATCCACTGACATGGCCGGCGAATCGACCAAAGGAGAATCCGAACGTGACGGGTCTCATGGCTGCGTACAACGGCTATGTCGGCACAGGTGACTGGAACGTCGTCGCGCTCCACAAAGCGGAGCCTGGCGATACCTTTCTCGTGCATGCGGGCTTGTACAAGGGCGATCGGCACAACTACGTCGATCCGTACGGGCTGACGTTCGACGGTACGTATTTGCTGACGGCGAAGGGCACTGCTGAGCGCCCGATCGTGATCAAATCGGCGGGCGACGGCGAGGTGGTCTTCGACGGTGACGGCGCGTTCAGATTGTTCGATGTGATGGGCTCGGCGTACCACATCTTCGAGGGTATGACGTTTCGCAACGCTGAAGTCGCATTCTGGGCCGGCGTCAAGGATGTCGCGGGCGCCGAAGGGCTCGCCGTCAAGAACTGCCGGTTCGAGAGCGTCGGGATCGGCATTGAGGCGCAGTTCGCGGGATCGACAGGCTTCTATCTCGCGGACAACGTCTTCATCGGGCGCGACGATCACTACCGCACGCTGGGCTGGGCGAATCCCGGCCTCTACGGCGCGCATCCAATCAACAGCTACTACGCGATTAAGGTGTACGGGTCGGGCCACACGATCGCGCACAACGCCGTGGCATTCTTCCATGACGGCATCACGATTTCGACGCATGGCATTCCCGATCCCGACCGCAAGCACTGGGCGGTGGCGATCGACATCTACAACAATGACATCTACGTCACTGGCGACGATTTCATCGAAGGTGACGGCGGCGTCCACAACATCCGCATCATGCGCAACCGTGGCGTCAACGCCGCGCACACGGCTCTGAGCGCGCAGCCGATTTTCGGCGGCCCCGCGTACTACATCCGCAACGTTGTCTACAACACGCCCGTCGCCCTGAAGTTCAGCAATCCGGCGGGCGTGATGGTGTATCACAACACGATCGTCGCCGAGGACAGCACGAACCAGCAGGTGTCGAACGCGCACTTCGCGAACAACCTGTTTCTCGGAACCGATCGACAGAACGGCATCGCGTCGCTCGGCGGGCCGACGACCTACTCGACCTACGACTACGACGGATTCCGTCCGAACAAGGGCGTCGAACAGAACTACACCTGGATTGGCGCCAAGCCGCCAGCCCTTGCTGACTACGCGCAAGCGCAGCCGCAGCGATTCAAAACGCTGGCGGAGCTGGCGGCGGCCACCGGCCAGGAGACCCACGGCATCGAGGTCGACTACGACATCTTCGAGAGCCTTCAACCGCCGAACCCGCCACCGAATGCCGGCACCTACGGCAAGCCGTACGAGGCCGCCGATCTGAATTTCACATTGAAGACGGACAGCAAAGCTGTTGATGCAGGCGTGAAGATTCCTAACGTCAACGACGGCTTCGCGGGCCGAGCTCCGGACCTTGGAGCGTATGAACGTGGGCAGCCGTTGCCGGTGTACGGACCGCGCGGATCGGCAGGCACCAGGCCGTTTTATTGGTAAGGAAGTCGAGAGCACACCGATCGACTGCAGTAGGATGCACCGCATGAAACATGTCACGTGCCTCCTCGTCGTCGCCATTGCGTTCGTTTCCACCGCATACGCCCAGCGTGTGACACGGGACATCCCGTACGCGACAGCGCACGAACGGCAAGTGCTGGATGTGTACGCGCCCGACGGCGCGAAGAATCTGCCCGTGGTTTTCTGGATTCATGGTGGCGGCTGGCAGGCGGGCAACAAGAGCATGGTCGGCGCCAAGCCAACGGCTTTTATGCAGGCCGGCTTCGTCTTCGTGTCCATCAACTACCGCCTGCTGCCCACTGTCGATATGGGGGCCCTGACGAGCGACGTTGCAAACGCGCTCGGTTGGGTCCATAGGAACATCGGGACATACGGAGGCGATCCGGCCAGGCTGCTGGTCATGGGACATTCGGCGGGCGGTCAGCTCGCAGCGCTGATGTGTACGGACGATAACTATGCGAAAGCGGAAGGCGTCTCATTGACGATGATCAAGGGGTGCGTGCCCGTAGATGCCGACACCTTCGATATTCCCGCAATCATCGAGGTGGCGGAAACGCGCGCCCGGGTGCACCACCTGCCATTGCCAACCAACGGTCATCGACAGAAGTTCGGCAATGACCCGGAGAAGCATCGCGACTTTTCGGCCGTGACCCACGTCGCGGCGAACAAGGGCATTCCGCCATTCCTCATCCTTCACATCAGCGGCAACGCCGACACAAGCGCGCAGGCTCGACGCCTGGCCGCCGTTCTTCAGGCAGCAGGGATTTCCGCAAAGGTCGTCGGCCGCGACACCACGCATGAGGGTCTCAACGACGCGATCGGCGCGCCAAACGATCCCGTGACGAAGGAAGTGTTCGCGTTCGTCGCCGACGCGCTCAAACGCTAGCGGGGCGAACAGCGGAACAGCCGACCACCGGACAGATTATGATCGTGTCGGACAATACGACGAGACGACTTCTCCCGCCGTTCGCGGTCTTTTTGTGGCTCATCGCGGCATACGTGCACACACTGCACGGCCAGATCCGATCCGTGCACCAGATTGCGGCGGGTGTTTTCACGCGGATTGGCGATCGCGACGCGCGACAGCCGGCCAACACCAGCTGGATCGAGTTTCGAGATTTCGTCGTCGTCATCGAGGCGAACACACCGTGGGGCATCCGCGACATCCTGCCTGAGATCCGAAAGACGACGAGCAAGCCGATCCGCTACGTCTTCGACACGCACTATCACTGGGATCACACGCAGGGCAACAGCGTGATGGCGGATCAGGGGGTGACCGTCGTGTGCTCGCAGGGTTGCGCCAGCGAGCTGGCGGCCAAGGGGAAGACGGAATGGGATCAAATGAGCCAGAACGCCGATTACAGTCTGGCCCCCTATCGCCTGCAGCAGCCGTCGGTGGTCTTCGGCGATTTCATGGCGATAGACGACGGTGAACGGCGGCTGGAGCTGCGGCGCGTCGGACCGGCGCACACGATTGGTGATGCGGTCGCGTTCCTGCCGAAAGACGGCGTCCTGTTCACTGGCGATCTCTGCGTCAATTGGCGGTCGGGCAACAACGTCGGCGATCGCGATGCCGATCCCCGGCACTGGGTACAGGTGCTCAACGATCTCGCGCGCTGGGAGCTGAAGACCGTCGTCCCAGGACACGGCGCGCTCGGAACGGTCGCCACATTGCGCGCGCAAAGCGCGTTTCTCGATGATCTCTGGACGCAGGTGTCCAGCGGCAAGAAAGCTGGCAAAAGCCTCGAACAGCTGCTGAAGGACGTCAATCTCTCCAAACACGGAGACTTCGCGGCCGACCAACAGCAGAATCAATCAGCGATTCGTGCCGTGTTCCGCAAGGCAGCGGAACCGTAGCGATTAACCGTGGCGACTCGCTACACGCTGCTACTCATTACCGCCGCTGGAGCACCGCCTGATTCAGCCACTCCTGTAGGCGGACCTCCCCGAGTCGCGCGTCGGCGCCAGGAATCAGCGACCGCTCCCTAAGTTCGGTCCCAGAACGGCTACCATACCGTGTATCCCCCATCGATGACGTAAGCGGCGCCAGTCACGTACTGAGACGCGGGGCTCGCGAGATACACGGCAAGCGGGCCGATCTCGTCGGGCTCGCCCGGCCGGCCCATAGGAATGTGCTTGACGAACTCCGCAATCACGTCAGGACGCTTCTCGTTCCATTCCCTGTTGATGTCGGTCATGAACAGGCCTGGACAGATGGCGTTGACCGTGATTCCGTAGGGTGCCCAGTCGGCCGCCGCGCAGCGCGTGAAATGGAGCACGGCCGCCTTCCCGGTCTCGTAGTCGCGCCCGCCGATGCCGCGGTTGACGATCAGCGCGCTAATCGAGGCGATGTTGATGATGCGGCCTCTGGTACTGCGAGCGCGCATGGCCCCGCCGACGATCTTCGTGCCCAGGAAGCAGCTCGTGAGGTTGAGATCCATTTGCCGTTGCCACGTCTCAAGCGGCTCGGACTCGATCGACATGCTCACCTCGCGGTTGCCCACGTTGTTGATGAGGATGTCGATCGGTCCCATCTCGTCGACGACCCGCGCGTACGCCTGCTGGCAGTCAGCGGGCACCGCCATATCGGCTTTGACAGTCCACGCCTGCCGGCCACGCGCCCGAACCTCCCCAGCCGTCTTTTCGAGCGTGTCCTGTGTTCGACCGGTGATGACGATGTCGGCGCCGGCATCAGCCAGCGCGAGAGCCATCGATCGTCCCAAGCCGCGGCTCGCGCCGGTGACGAGCGCACGCGTGCCGTCGAGACGAAAGAGATCGAGCGTTCCCATGTTCAGCCTCCGAGCACCTCGGCGATGGTGACCGGCCGCCGCTCGGCGAGCGACGTCAATGTGGCGGCAATCATGGCCGTCACCATGACGCCATCGCGGCCCCCCGCCTCCGGCATCACATCGTCCGCCACGCAGTCGACGAAGTAGCGAATCGATTCGTACTGGTAGCCCCATACTTTGCCGTAGCGTGTGACGGACGTGGACGAGAACGGCGTATGGAAGCGGTCGGTGAACGCCCAGAGCGATGGCTCGTTCTTGAGCTCGAGGCCCCCGGTTTCACCGGAGATCGACAGCCGGTTGTCGACGACGTTGCTGTAGGAGTTCGGAAGGATCCAGGAGGTTTCGAACGTGCAGAAGGCCCGGCCCTCGAACTCGATCATGGTCTGGATGGCGTCCCAGCACTCGATGCCCCTGGACTCGAGGACGCCGCGATAGCCTTTGGCGTAGACCTCGACCGGGTTGCGGCCGAAGAGCCACCGCACGACGTCCATGGTGTGCGGGAAGAGGAACCATTCGGGACCGGAGTGGCCGCTCCAGTTCAGCATCTCTGTCGGCACGTGGATCGTATCGCTCAGTCGCGCGTAGGCCATCACCGGCGCGCCGAGCTCGCCCCGCTCCACGTATCCCTTCGCGCTCATGAAGAGCGGATGCCACCGGGCGTGGAAGTCGACCATCAGCTTTAAGCCCGACGCTTCGGCGGCTTCGGTCATCGCGAGGGCTTCGCTGACGCTCGTCGCGAGCGGCTTCTCGACGAGGACATGCTTGCCCGCGCGCAACATCGCCAGCGTCGGCTCTGCGTGCAGATGGTCGGGCGTCGCGATCGTGACCGCATCGACGTCGCTCGACGCGAGCTGGTCGAGACTCGTCGTCCAGGCACACCCGAATCGCTGTGCGAGTGTGCGCGCGCGGCCTTCGTCGCAGTCGCAGATGAGCAGAACGGTGCTGCGGGAATAGGTCGTGAGCGCGAGGGCGTGGTTGGTACCCCACAGGCCTGCGCCGATGATGCCGATCTTGACAGTCTCGTGAGTCATACGTCTGGTCGATCGCTCGCTTGCGCGTGGGTGCCGCCAGTTCCGCGGCGGACCCGCACCATATCACTGGCCGAGATGGCTGTCCGAGATGACGGCCACGGCGATCTGACGCGCTATGGCGGTAGAAGCGGGAGTGGACGAGGCGGTCGGTCGCGGAGTCGCGCGCTTCGACGCGCAGGCTCCCGTGGTCTGCCTGGCCAGCAGGGCAGACGACCCCACCCAGAGCGAGGCGCTCGCGAGAAACGCAACGAGCGCTGGTCGAAGTCAACGACGCGCCATGGCAGGGATCCTGCCACGTTAATGGAACAGCCGATCGCTCAACATGGTCAGCGTACGAGTCGCACGTTGGAGGATGTCGCGAACTTGCTCCTCCTTGAACTCGCGCTCCGTGGCGATGCGATCGAGGTGCTGGTTCAAGTCGGCGAGCAGGCGCTTCACCTCGGGGTCGCTCGATTGCGCGGCCCGTTCTCGTGCCAACCGGATCTTCTCGAAGTCGACGATCCCCTCGCGCAGCTTCTCGAAGCGAATGCTGCTCTGTGCGCCTGGATACAGGAGGAACGTGTCGCCGGCCGGCCACAGCACGTGCCGGGCATCCCTCACGGGGTCGGCGGGCCAGGCGTCGTAGGCCCATCGCAGGAAGCCGTCGTAGCCGTACGCCATCGCATACCATCCGAGCCAGCGGCCTTCGGCGGGCGGTGAGAACACGAACGTATTGGGCATGGGGGGCGTGCAGCAGACGTAGTAGGTGGATGAGAATCCCTTCGCGGCCCGCGCCTTCACGACGTCCATCGTCGGCTCCTTGCCGTGCACGAACGAGTAATCATCCAGCAATCCGTCGAGCTCGGCGTGCCAGTCGCCGGCGTAAGTGATTCGCCAAGTCGGGGAATGCTCCTTGATCACCTTGATGGTGGTCAGCGTGCTGGACAGCTCGTTCTCGTTGATGCCGAGGTACGTCTTGTCTAGCCATCCCTTCTGCTGGAGGTGCCGGCGAAGGTCGTCGAGAAAGACATGCCAGACGCGACGGAACATGTCTGACTGGGGCGCCCAGTTTTCCTGGACATAATTGCCGCTCGGTTCGTCCAGGTAGCGGAACCGGCTTGCCCAGGGAAGCGGCGTGTAGATGGTAATCGCTTTGTCGATCCCCGCGGCCATGGCAAGGGCGACGTACTCATCGAAGATGCGGTAGTCGAATCTCCACGAGCCGGTCTTCTCCTTGATCCATTCGATCATGCCTCCTTCGATCATGTAGGAGTTGTCCTGCCAGGGGGAGTGAACCGCATACGTGGTGATGTACTTGCCGCCGGCGTCGGCATAGAGCTTCAGATGCTGCTTCAGGAGCAGCTTGTGCTCGTCGGACCACGGCGCCACGTGATAGTACCAGGCGATGACCCACGGGTTCTGCCAGAGGTCGAGCCTGAACACCCAGTCGTGTGGCGGCGGCACCACGGCGTGCTGCACGGCGATCTTCAGCCGCAGCGTCGCGCTATCGTTGCCGGCGGTGACGCGCAGCGTCCCCTCGTAGCGACCGGGCGCCGCGGTGGCCGGAATATCCAGCGACAGCCACACCGGCCTCACGGTGCGGGCTGGAAGATCGAAGCGGTCGTAGGGCTCCAGCCGATCGGGAAGCAACCACGCCTCGGCAGAACCGGCGTCACAGGTGGCATTCCGGGCTCCGGCCGGATAGTTCGACAGGACATAACGAACCAGCTGAAGGCCAACGTCCCCCAGCTTGTGTCCGTTCGTGTCCGTGAGATCCGACGCCTCGACGCGAACCTGCTCCAGTGCAGCAGCCGACCAGACGAGCAGCACGGCGTTCAGCCGCTCGCCTCGCCACGCCCCCGCGTCGAGCGCTCGCGCATCGTCGGCTACGGCGGGTACTTCGCTCCTGAAGTAGATCGCATCGGTGATGCCGAACCCGACGTGCAGACCGGGTGTTACCCGTGCCCATCGCTCGGCGTCGATCGGAACGTCGTACGCGTACTCGGGTTCGAAGTGCGGAGACAGCGTGGGCGTGCGCTGCGGATCGATCCGACCGGGCAGTGGCTGAGCGAATACTGCTCCAGCAAGGCAGAGGTAGACGGCAGTCCACACGACCAGTCGTCGCATGTCCATGTCGTTATACTGCTGGCGCACGATGCCAACAACCTTTCTTCTCGTGCTCGCGATTGGGGCGTTGGCAATCTCGAGCGTCGGCTCGAACGGCCCAGGCGCACCCGAGATCACGCAGCATGAGGAGTATCGGCTGACCCACGAGTTGGTGGCGTGTTGGGCCGGTGCCGACAGCCCAGGATCCAAACGGCGTCTATCCGTACGTCAGCTACTGCGAGACCTCCGGTCGGCCCGTCCCGAAGCGATACGGGTGGCTCGTTCTCGAAAATGACCGCATGACCCGTCACCATCGCTCCCGATCTCGGAGGCAAGGTGATGTCGATCGTCCACAAGGGATCTGGCAAGGAAGTGCTGTACGTGCCGGAGGTGATTCGCCACACGCGGATCCTGCCGCGGTTCTATTTCGTCGCGGGCGGCATCGAGGTCAGCTTTCCCATCTCGCACTCGCCGTCGCAGAACGAGCGAGTCGTCTGCCGTAGCGACAACTCCGCAGACAGGGCGTACGTGACATGCGGCGAGCCACCTGGGTCCACGGACGCTGCAGGAGCGAGAGCGGTGGCTGAACAGCGTCAACGCGCTGCCCGACGAATGGCTGGCCGAACGGCAGGTGCAGCTGCTGATCGACAAAGGTGAAATCCAGCCGGCAAAGAGACTGCTCCTGTCCACGCGCTTTCAGAAGGTGCACCAGACCTACACGCGCACCGCTTTGTGGATGGAGATCTGCAAGAACCTGAAGGAGCCGTGCCGCCCGGTTCCAACGATCGCTAGGTGAAGACCGCCTGGCGTCTTTCGGCGCGTACCGGGAATTCAAACAGTAGGTGCGCGATTCTTCGAGAACGACGAGCGGAGCATCTGCTCGGTCAGTTAACGTTCGGACTTGTCGAAGCTGTCTGGGCCGGCGTCGCAGTCCGACGATGGTGGCGCGCTAACGCCGACTGGCAGAAACCCGTCGTACGGTGAGAACAGCTCGTCGAGCGTCGACTCCTGAATCGCACTCGATGCAACCATGCTGCGGAGTTCAGGGTCGCTTAAGATAGTTCCTCCAACGTGGCACCGGACTTCCCGAGGATGCGTACCTGACTGGGCGCGACGATGGCGTCGGGGAAAATCGCGACGTTCCATCCCGCTGTCCCAATTCGCCGGCAAGCTTCCGACGCGAATCGAATCGCGCTGACCCGGCGCTGGCCGCTGACCGCCAGACCAAGTCGCTGAATTCGCGTCGGCGAAGGCGCACTCCGCCACAGCGCAAACATGTCGTCGATCGAGATACCGAGCGCTTTGAGAACAGCCGGTCTCGAGAGATCAACAACATGCTTCAGGTCGACCTGAGCGAAGGCCGTCACCCGTGGCTCGGTGGCGGCGCCAAGGCCAACGAATCGGCGACCATACTCAAGATTTGCGACGTGCTCGGTCTCAGAGAAGTACAGACAGTCGACATCGCGCGGGTTGCAGCGGCCCGGGCGACCCGAGGTGTAGAGATACCTGGGCGGGCTACCCTCGAGAAAGTCGAGCGCGGCGACGCACCGAACCAATCGCCTTCGCATTGGTCAGGTTGGAACAGTCGCAAGGAGCTTCGCGAAGTCGCTCCCTGCGGCGAGCGTCAACTAGGGCTCCCCGTCAGCATGTCTTCGACAAGATCGGCGACCAGGGCGACTTTCCCTTGCCGAATCACTTCCAAGGGTGTCCGGCCGTCCAATTCGTCGTTCGCGAGGTAGAGCCACTTCCGAAAATCGTTGGGGCTGAGAACCGCGCGCACTCGAGCCACGCGTTCGAACGGCTGCAGAAGCGGCTGAAGGGAGTCCGCGTCTGGCGTTTTCGACGCTGTTTGCCGGGTTCTCCCAACCAAAGCCGCGAGTTCGGCCACTGACAAGCCGAAAACCGACGCGACGCTGTCCGCTGACAGCTTCCCGGACTTCGCCCGCAGATCGTCGGTAGCTGCAATGACCTTCTTAAGTTCGCTGAGATGGTCAGCTCTTTCGCTCTTTTCTGACGAGAGCTGTCGAGTGGCGACGATCTTCGCTACCGCCTCGTTAAAAGCATCCTCGCCGGCATGGATCCCTTGCGCCACTTCGAGATCGAACGGCCGATTGAAATACCCGAAAAGTTCGACCAGCTTCTGCGCCGTCTCGCGTTGGTCCGCCTTCCGTCTTTTTGTCTGGAAGAGAAATACGATCTTCGACGGCGCAGGAGTGGCGGTGAGGCGTTCCGCGAGCATGCGCAGGAAGGTCCGATGGGACAGCAGCGCGTCGAGCTCTTTCGTCCAGACGACCGTCAGCTCGGGCAGATGCCGCAGCCCCTTGATCTCAGAAGCCCGGGCCAGTCTCGGCCGGTAGCGTCGCAAAGGGGCCGGTACCGTGGCCTCCCCCGTGGGGGTAGTGACCATCGTTGACGGATACTCGAGCGCTGCTGTCTCCATGAAACCAAGCGTAGTCTTAACGTCAACCATGTGTCAACCACACCCCCGCAACCGGTCCGCAAGCCTCCCGCGGGGCGCGGGTCACGTAGGTGGCGCTGAACGTCAGAGTAAACGACTGTTTTGATTCGCACTCTTCATTCTCACGCATCGGCCAACGAATGGCGCACATGTCCTGCAGTCATGTCTATAGGCTTGATGCATCACATGATGGCGCTTAGTGCACCCGCGGCGATCGCTTGAGAACTTCGCCTCCAGGCCGACACACCGACGTGGTATGCGAGCTCGCCTATGATTAGGCGATCTGTTTTCGTAACCGAAAGACATGGCGATAGCGGGGGGCTACGGCGCAACGTCGAGGCTGCGCCTTGAAGTCACGTCACATGGCGCTCAGTGGACGGCAAACCCAGCTCTATTTGCGTTCGCTGGACCTTCGCCACTGTCACAGCGCGGATCGTCAATTTGTCCACGATAGCATGGCGGAACGCTGGCAGAGATCGCTCGATGGCGGACGAGCGCGTTGACGGGTGTGCACCCTGTCGTACGACTTTATCGCGAGCCTCATCGCCCCCTGACGGGAGCGAATGAGCGCTCGCTGTTGCCGCGGATCTCGAGACAAAGATCCAATCTCTGCTCGAGACGGCTGCGATGTATCGCCGGATGCACCTGCCCAGACCGGTAACAACGTGGATGCACGGTGGCGTTCGCGTCACCGAACGATCCAGAGCGTCGCCAATGCGTTTGTTGGGTACACCGTCGCGGATGGCCGGAGAGCATGATTGAGACAGGTGATCCTCTCCGCGATGGCTTCCCAATTGATGAAGGGTGAGTTGCAGACGATTCAGGAGGAAACATGCGCGTTGTCGTCCTCGGCGGCGGATTCAGCGGCGTGGCGGCCGTCCGACACCTCGAGCGGCTCTTGCGGCGGCGCACGGATGTCGAGATCACGCTCGTGAGCCGCGAGAACTTCTTCGTGCTCACGCCGCTCCTGTTCGAGGCATGCTCAGGAAGGTTGGAGCTGCGCCATTGCGCGCAGCCCATCCGCGCCGCACTTCGACGAGCCCGCTTCATCGAAGCCACCGTGGAATCGGTCGACGTCGAACGACAACTCGTGCGAACCGTGTCTTTCGAAGATACCGCCTACGACTTGTCCTACGACCATCTGGTGGTAGCGCTCGGCGCGTCCACGAATGATCGACTGATTCCCGGCTCCTCGAACGCCCTGACGTTCAAGACCGTCGCCGATGCGCTGGTGCTGAGAAATCGCCTGATCGACTGCTTCGAACGCGCGGACGCAGCCGCGGACGGGGCGCAGCGGCGTGAGTGTCTCAGCGTTGTGATGATCGGCGGCGGACTCGTCGGAGTAGAACTCGTGGGTGAGCTCACGGCGTTTGCCGACGACGTGTTGCGCTTCTATCCACGGATCCGGCGCGACGAGGTTGGCTTTCGGCTGTTCGAGGCCGGCCCGCGAATTCTGCCAGAGATTGATGCGAAGCTCGCGGTCACGGCGGCGCGCGTGCTGCAGCGTCGCGGGGTGGATATCCAGGTCTCGACGGCTGTTCAATCGATCGAGGCCGGGCGCGTACGGCTGCAGAACGATACCGTCGAAGCCGGCATCATCGTACTTGCAGCCGGCATCGTTCCGAGCTCCGTCGCGAGCGCCATGCCTGTGCTACATGATCAGCGTGGCCGGATCGCCGTCGATGCCACGATGCGAAGCCGCAGCCATCCGCAGATCTGGGCGCTCGGCGACTGTGCCGCGATTCCGGGACCGGACGGCCGTCCTTACCCGGCACTGGCCCAGCATGCGGTCCGTGAAGGGCGCCACCTCGCGAACAACCTCGCGGCCGCCCTCGACGCGCGGGCTCCATCGTCGTTCATGTTCAGACAACTCGGCACGATGGCGTCGCTCGGGCATACGCGAGCCGTCGCGCGCGTGTTCGGCCTGCGACTCACGGGCTTCGTCGCCTGGTGGCTGCGGCGGACCTATTACCTGTTTCAGATGCCACGCTGGGACCGGCGGTTGCGCATTGTCCTCGACTGGACCGTCGCCCTCTTCTTCCGGCCGGACATCACGCGGGTTGACTTGCGCGTTGAACGAGAGCAGGAGAAGGAGGCGCACCAATTGGTGGAGAGAGCCTCGGGAAGACACAGAGCAATGCAGACCTAGTACTGATGGGGCTCTCGATCCGAACGTGCCAACGAGCGTCGAGCAAACGCTGATGATGGCGGGCCACATCGATCGGCTGCTGGCGGTCGCGCCGCCGCGCGTGATCCCGGGGGCCGACGATGGAATTCGGGTGATCGGATTGGGACTGACTTTCCGTCACGACGAGGCGTGCCGCAAGCTGCTCGAAATGCGGCAGGCCTCACGCATTCCGCTGTTCCAATCGTGGATTGAATACCTGACCGCCTGGCTCGATCGCCGGGCCGAGGACATGATCGATCGCGCGGCCGAGTTCGGCGGCTTCAAGATTCGCATCGACCCCGCGATCTCTCAACAGCTGCGAGGGCAGTCACGTTCGGGCATTCTCGCCATGACGGGACGCCGTGTCATCGCCACACCCAACGCGTCTGCTAGTGAAAATACTTCTGTCATCCTCGAGACCGCCGCATCGTCGCCGTCGGCCCCACGAACGAGTCACGGTCCCCGCAGGCGCACGGATCATCGACTGCACGGGCCTGACGATCGGGTCCGGCTTTCAGAAACAGTCACGCGCACTCACAGACGATCAATGGAGTGCCGCGGCTGAACAGCCGGCATCCAGGGTGACCAGGCAGCTTCAGGCGATGTTGACGCGCTCAACGCACGTAGCGCTCGCCCCCGATTCAGATGGAGGCGTGAGATCGCGCCGAGGCTGTTACCCCGCTGTTACCCCGGCACTTGAGCTGGTCGATTTTGAGTTTCACAATTCCGCGAACAACGGGCGTTCGTCAGCAGCCCTGGCGAGCTGCAAGCCCCGCCAAGATCGGGAGATCGGCCTGTGACCTATAGGTGACTTAACGATCCGAAAGGTGGTCGGGGCGGCCGGATTCGAACCAGCGACCCCCTGCGCCCACGTGCCACATCCTGCGATTGCCTGCGGCTTTCCGCCACAAGCGAGCCCAGAGTGGCTAGTTTACAAGCGGATTTGCGGCTCTGACCCCCTGTCCTTCGCACCCGTAACGGTTGCAAGAACATGTTGCTGAAGCCCGCATTACCGTCTAAAATGTAGACGGTAATAGACGGTAATTACGCCATGCCTAATCGAGAGCTGAAGCTCAAGCAGGCCAGCGCCGTCCTCGGCGTCCCGCCAAAAGATCTGCAGAACTTCGTGCAGGCGGGTGTACTCCGTCCTCGGCGCGTCGGCGCCTTGTACTACTTCGACCGCAAGGCGCTCGTGAGCGCAAAGGTGGCACTCTACCTCAAGGACTCCTTGGGAGCGTCTACGCGATATCTGACGCAGTTCACACGAGCCGTCTCGAAGGTGCCAGGCTTCGCGACCGGCGAGGTCGAGGCCGTACGCGTGCAGTCCGGAGCTCGCGATGAGCAGCCGGTCTCCATTCTGATTCCACTACGGGGGCTCGTGGCGGAGCTGGATAAACGGCTGCCGCTCGCAGAACATGCGAGGGATCTCCCACGCGGTCGCAAGCGAGCCGGCTGGAAAGAGGAACTGCGCGCTGCCCTCCAGCAGGGCACAACTGATCTCAAGGGCGTGTCTCAGACTGACATCGACAAAACGATCAAGTCGTATCGTCGTGAACGCAGGAAGCCGGAGCTGACGGTTGTCGCCGAAGCGGTGGAAGCAACCGCCTAGAGGCGTCGTTGACACGTCCGTCCTCGTCGCCGGCGTCTCGGGATTCCGCGACGAACCATCAGACAATCCCAGCGCCGCACTGATCGCCGCGTGGACGGAAGCGCCAACGTTCGTATGGTTTCTCACGGAGGAGATTCTCTCGGAGTACGCGGAAGTGCTCGAGAGGCTCCGAGTTCGGTCTGCGCGAACGATCGTCGCTCTGATTCGGGAACAAGGTCAGCTCGTTCGTATTCTGAAGAAGATTCCGAACCTGCCAGATCGAGATGACGCACCATTCTGCGAGTGCGCTGAATCAGCCGACGCCGATTTCATCGTGACGTTGAATCCAAGCGACTTCCCTCAGAGCAGGCTGAAAGCCAAGGTCATTTCACCGGGCGATCCGCTTCCACTGCGGCGTCGAAAGGCGCGGCCGCGCCGCAGCCGTCTCGTGATCCGCAAGAAGTAGCGTCCCTATTCGCCGCGTTGCTCCTTCAGCCTCAACGTTTCGATCAACGCCGTCAGTGCCGCCGGCTGCTGTCGCCGGCTTGGGTAGTATAGGAAGAACCCAGGAAACGGAGGGCACCAGTCTTCGAGCACTCGCAGTAACACCCCGCTTGCGAGGTGGGGCGCCGCCTGCTCCTCTGACATGAACGCGAGACCAACACCATCGATCGCCGCCCGCCTCAGGAGCGCGATATCGTTCGTGATCAGCGGCCCGTTCACCGCTACGGTGAGCGACTGATCACCCTTGTCCAACTCCCACCGGTAGACCTCTCCCGAACCATGTCGATAGTTAATGCAGCGATGTTCGAGCAGATCGTGCGGCGAGTTCGGCGTCGGGTGGTCCGCGAAGTACGCTGGTGCACCCACGACTGCCGGCCGGTGATCTGGTGAGACGCGAACCGCCACCATGTCCTGTTGAATGAACTCTCCGTATTGAACACCTGCATCGAATCCGCTGGCGACCAGGTCGAGGCGTGCCGGCTCCGGCACTCCTACCGTCGTTCTCGAATCAGGGTTGGGCGAAACGGGCGCCTATTGGGGATGGATTTCGACGGCGCTCGCACCCGACACGAGGGTATGCGCATACGATCGCGCGGGCCGTGGTTGGAGTGATCCGGCTGCCGAGCAAGACGGCGTAGCAATGACGACGGACCTGCGCACCTTACTTGAGCGCGCGCACGTCCAGGGTCCGTTCGTGTTCGTTGGCCACTCGTCAGGCGCGGAGTACGTCAGGATCTTCGCTGGGCGGTATCCCGAACAGGTTGCAGGGATGGTCCTCCTCGACGCCCAGCCGACCGAGGCGTTCGAGGGCCTGCCGGCGTATCCAGCGTTCTACAGCGCCTTCCGCCGCATTTCCCCGCTGTTGCCGTCGCTGGCGCGACTCGGCGTGGGACGGCTCGTTCCCCTTGATCGTGCGTTGCCTGAGCCAGCACGCGACATCCGGCATCTCCACCATGCATCGCCGCAGCTATACCGCAGCCTGCGCGACGAGTTCGCCGAACTGCCCAGATCGCTGGCACAAGCCGGATGGTTTCAGAACCTTGGCGACCGACCGCTGGTCGTCGTGACCGCCACACGTGATGCGCTGGCAGGATGGCTGCCGTTGCAGGACAGGATGGCGAGATTGTTAACGAACAGCAGCCATCGCCTCGTGCCCTACACGCATGATGCACTCGTCACGGATCGCACCGCAGCAGAAGCGTCGACGCAGGCAATTCGTGACGTCGTGCACGCAGCTCGGTTCGCGACGGCTCTTAAGAAATCGTAGGAAAGGAGTCTCTATGCCATACGTTATCGGAATCGTGCTTTCGGGGGGTGTTGCGGTGTTTGCGCGGTACGTGGGATTCGATCGCGATCGAGCATTCTACCCGACCGTGATGATTGTGATCGCGTCGTACTACGTGCTGTTCGCGGCGATGAGCGGCTCGGTTCAGACGGTGGTCATCGAGTCGGTGGTGATGACGCTGTTCGCGGCTGCGGCCGTTGCCGGGTTCAAGTCGAGCGCGTGGATCGTCGTTGTGGCGCTGGCCGGCCATGGCGTCTTTGATGCGGTTCATGGCCACGTTATCGAGAACGCCGGGGTGCCGGCCTGGTGGCCGGCCTGGTGTCTCGCGTACGACGTCGGCGCTGCAGCCTGCCTTGCCTGGCTCATAAAACGCGAGCCTAAACCGAATGACGCGAAGCATTAATGGCTACGCGCGCTCTACGGATTCCTCCTCGCTGCCGGCAACGCCAGCACATGCTATCCTGCCGCCCTTCTGTATCTTCGCAACCCGTCACCTCGAACGGAGGGCTCCGTGTCGTGGATCGTCGTGAACATCCATTGGATCATGATCCTTTCTGGCGTCCTTACGATGACGATGGTCTACGCCTCGCTCGCACCTGAAGCTGCGCTTCGGTCGACGTTTGGAGAGAGCGTGAGCGGGCCGGTCGCCGACATCGTCGTCCGCAACTGGGGAGCGCTCATTGCGCTGGTCGGCGCAATGCTCATCTACGGGGCGCGCAAACCGCCGGTGCGCCCCATGGCCCTGACTGTTGCCGGTGCGAGCAAAGCGATTTTCGTCGCGTTGGTGCTTTCGCATGGCGGACGCTTTCTCGGTTACCAAGCCGGGATCGCAGTGCTGAGTGATGTGCTGTGGATAATGGTCTTCGCGGCGTACTTGCTATCGGTGCGCCGTACGCCAACGGGCGACCTCAAAGTCGGCTCGGTCGGAACAGCATGATAGGCGCGCGAGTTGGTATCGGCGCGGTGCACGGCGAAGCTAGGGAACGATCCTCGCCGGTGGCATCGCACTCGTCGGAGGCGCCCTTGCGTTTCTGGGCGTGTTCTCCTACCTTGCCACTCGCTTCCAGTACCCAGAGGTGCTCGACGGCAACGCGCCAGAAGTGCTCCCGGCTCTCTGGGCAACGGGGGCAACGGGGCGGGCGGTGTGGGCCCTCTACGGTGTTTTGCCACTCGTGTTTATTCCAGCGGGTGTCGGCGCGTTCGAGGCTCTTCGTAACCGCGCGTCGGGATCGACGCGGATGGGAATGCTGTTCGCCTTCCTCGCCGCCTTCAGCATGATGCTCGGTCTGATGCGTTGGCCGAGTGTGCACTGGGAACTCGCGCGTGCCTGGGCTACGGCCGCCGAAGGCAACCGCGTAGTGCTCGCTGCGATGTTCGATGGATTGAAACGCTACCTGGGCAACTTCATTGGCGAGTTCATCGGCGAGCTCGGCCTCAGCGTGTTCTTCGTTCTTTCGGGGGTCGGTCTGTCGCGGCATCCACGATGCCCCCGTTGGCTCAGTTGGTGGGGTATCGCCACACGCGTCCTGGGCCTGATTGGCATGTGGCGGAACGTGACGCCGGCCGTCGACGTGGTAGCAGCGGCCAGCAACTATCTTCTGCCGGCATGGATGATCGGTTTTGGCGTGTGGCTTGTCATTACGAGCAGAACGGAACGTCTGACGCCAGCGCACGTTTGATGAGCAACCTGTACGACACCATCGTTATCGGCGCCGGACAGGCCGGACTCGCGTCGGCGTACTACCTGCAGCGCGCGCGTTCCCAGTTCCTGGTACTCGACGGCGCCGGTCAAATTGGCGAATCGTGGCTGCGGCGGTGGGACTCGCTGCGCCTGTTCACCCCTGTCCGCTACAACTCGCTGCCCGGCCTGCCGTTCCCCGGCGAGCCCTACGCGCTGCCCGTCAAGGACGACGTCGCGAGGTACCTGGAGGCGTATGTCGCGCACTTCGCGCTGCCGGTTCGGCTGAATACGCGCGTCTCGTCGCTGGCGAATGACGCGCATCGGTTCGTCGTCACGACAGACGGAGAGACGTTTACTGCACGTTCGGTCATCGTTGCGACTGGCGCGTATCACCGGGCGTACATTCCCGCGTTCGCCAGCACCCTCTCGCCGAGCCTCATGCAAATACACTCGAGCGAATATCGGAATCCTGATGCGTTGCCTCCTGGAAGTGTTCTCGTGGTCGGCGCGGGCAACTCGGGGGCCCAGATCGCGCTGGAGCTCGCCGATTCGGGCCGCGCTACCTGGCTGTCAGGACGCGACACCGGCTCCATCCCCCGACGGGTGCTTGGGCGCGATGTGTACGACTGGCTGTGGTGGACGGTGATGCGCCCATCCGTCGACTCGTGGGTGGGTCGCAGGCTGATGGGCCAATTGTTCGCGGGCGATCCGCTGGTCGGCTTCTCGCGCCGCGCCCTCATCATTCCCACGCTGACGAGCGTCGGCCGCACGGTAGGCGTGTCGAACGGGCACCCGCGGCTCGACGATGGGCGCGTGCTCGAGGACGTGCGCACGGTTGTCTGGTGCACCGGGTTCCGTCCGGATTTCAGATGGATTCAACTGCCGGTGTTCGGACCCGAAGGCTATCCCGAGCACCGCCGCGGCATCGTCGCCGCCGCGCCGGGCCTTGGCTTCGTTGGATTGCGGTACCAGTACCGGATCGGCTCGTCGCTGCTCGGCGGTGTGCACGAGGATGCCGAGTACGTCGTCCGACAGCTGGACGCGCATGCCGGTCGCGCGTCGGCGGCGCACATCACAACATGAAGGACCTGTGAAAGCAATTCTGCACTCGCAATACGGAGCGTCAGACCTTCTCCAATTCAAGGAGATAGACAAACCCGCTCCCAAGGACAACGAGGTCTTGATCGCCATACACGCGACCACGGTGTCGACTGCCGACTGCACCATGCGCAATTTCACCTTCGTGACCAGATCAATGCTCCCCTTTGCCAAGCTCACGTTTGGTATCGGAAAGCCCTGGAAGGCGCGCGTCCTCGGCACCGAGTTGGCCGGAGTGGTGGAGAGCGCTGGCAAAGACGTGAAGAGGTTTAAGAAGGGGGACGCGATTGTTGCCTCGACCGGCATGGCGGGCGGCGGGCATGCCCAGTACGTCTGCCTTCCCGAAAAGGGAGCGTTGGCGCTCAAGTCGGAGTCCCTGACTTGGGAGGAAGCGGTTGCGATTCCGTTTGGGGCGAACACGGCGCTCTATTTCCTCCGGAACCTCGGGAAGATCCAAGTTGGTCAGGAGGTGTTGATCATCGGAGCGTCCGGGAGCATCGGCTCGGTCGCGGTGCAGCTGGCCAAACACTTTGGCGCGACGGTCAGCGCCGTGTGCAGTGGCGCGAACGTCGAAATGTTGAGGTCCCTGGCTGCAGACGGGGTTATCGACTACACCAAAGAGGATTTCACCAAGGATGCAAGAACCTACGACCTGATATTCGACATCGCCGGCGCGAGCTCCTTCAGTCACTGCCAACAATCGCTTAAGCCCCATGGTGTCTTTCTTCAAAACATCGTGGGGTTGACTACCTTGCTTCGGATCCTGTGGACGTCCATTGCCGGCGGCAAGAAACTCAAGGGCGGCGTCGCCATGGAACACCCGGAGAGAATGAACTTCATCGCAGAACTTGTCGCGGCGGGGAAGCTCAAGGCGGTAATCGACAGCAGTTATCCTCTGGAGCGGATTGCCGAGGCCTTCAAGTATGTTGAGCAAGGGCACAAGAAGGGAAATGTCGTGATCACGGTGGCGCATCCATGAATGCGACGATCCTCGCCACAATCATTGTTTAGCCGACGTATGCGCACGCTCGAGGTCGATGCCGACAGAGAGACGTCTCTTCATAGCGTAATCGCATCGGGTGCCAACGCCTGCAGTGGGTGATGTTGGCTCCACCATCGGCCCGCCTCCTCCTCGTCCCACGTCATCCCATCGATCGTGCCAAGTGACTGCGCAAGTTGTCGCGCGTTCTGCGGCCGGTCTTCTGGTTTCTTGGCGAGGCAGGCCAGCACTAGGCGTTCGAGCGTGGCCGGGATCGGAAGCTCGGTTCGCTCCGATGGCGGCACCGGCACAGCGTGCAGGTGCTGAGTGATCACCTTGAGCACCGTGTCGCCGGTAAACACCTGCTCTCCGGTGAGCAGGTAGTACGCCACACATCCGAGCGCGTATAAATCGGCGCGCGCATCGACGTTATCGCCAAGCGCCATCTCCGGCGCCATGTAAGCCGGCGTGCCCATGATCACGCCTTCGATCGTGGCCAGCGACTGCGCGGCGCCACCTGCGGCGGTCTTCACGAGACCGAAATCGAGCACCTTGACGAAGTCCTCTCGACACCCGACCCGCCCGATATGAATGTTGGCGGGCTTGATGTCTCGATGTACTAAACCGCGAGCGTGCGCCTCTTCGAGTGAATCACAGACCTGACGAAGGACATGAATCACACGCGGCGCCGGCATCGCGCCATGTTGTCGAACCAGTGACTCGAGATCCATTCCCTCCAGAAACTCCATCACTAAATAGAGGGTCTTGTCCTCAGTCACCCCAAAGTCGTAAAGGTCCACCGTGTGCGACGACCGCAGGTGCGCTGCCGCATCGGCTTCGCGCTGGAACCGCGCGATCGCCCGCGCCGCCACAGCAGGATCGTTGCCGCCGAGCATCTCCGGCCGGATCAACTTGATGGCGGCCGGCCTCGCCAGCATGCGATGAGACGCTTTATAGACCTCGCCCATCCCACCGCGCCCCAGCAGTTCGCCAAGCTGATAACTTCCCATCTCTCGCGCCTTCGCCACCTGCCGGCCAAGCGTTGTCACGACGTGCGAGATGACGACGGCTACGCCAACGAGCAGGTAGTCCGGGTAGTGCATCAGCAGTGCGTTACTCGCAGAGCCGAAATCCCAGCGGCCTTGGGCACGAGCCCAGAGCATCCCCACCGGATTCATGGAGGCTGCGACCAGGCCCGCGAGCAGCGTTTTCATCCTGGTGCTTGGCACGATTGCCGAGAACATCAGGATGACTGCTCCGATCCACGAGATCTGCGGAGACACGGATTGCCTGGCGAGGATCGGGCCGGAATGAAATGTCAAACCCAGCGCAAGCGCTGTGAGCACCATGTACACCAGGCCGAGATCCAGGATTCGGCGTGGGTCTCGATTGGGCGTCCGGGTGTAGGCAAAAAGCAGGAGCGACGCCAGCACGCTCGCGGCGGCGATCGCATCGCCGATCGTCAGGTCGAGCCACGCCGACGGGTCCGCTTGCATCGACCTGAACGCGACGTGCCCGAGGATGCTTCCGAGGACCCACAACCCAGCGGCGACGAGCGACATGATGCCGAGCCGAGCGGAGGCGTCCCGAAGTAGATCGTCAGGGAGGGCTCGTGGCCGACCACGTGCCTCAGTTTCCCCCGCGGGGGTTGCATCGCTCGGAGGCCGTATGAGTTTCGGGACCGGCATCACAGCTGGGGTCAGTGTAACGGTCATTAGACGTCGTGAGCTGAGCGGCCTCCCCGTTCCCATGCTGGCGGCGCATCGGGGAGTTTCGATTCTGAGCGCCTCCGGCTCGACGAGACTCTCCCCAAGATTGTCCCTGCGACGCGCCAAAACAGCGCGTACCGAGCCAACGGCAGCCAACTCGCTAGATTGGGGAAATAGAAGAACAGGAGGGATTTACGAGGAAAAACGAAGATGGCCGAAATGCTGATCGACGCTTAGCAAGCCGTTGCAGTGCTCGCGCCATACGGATGAGCCAGCGTCAGAAATCGCTTCAATCAATCGGGGTCGCTGGATGGAGCTCGGACAAGTTCGACGCGCTACCCGAGGCTGCGCAGTTCACGAATCATCTTGCGCGCGGCGATCGAAATCTGAAGGGCACGCGTGCACGGCGTGCCGTCGATTTTTCGCAGGTTTGCGGTACTTTTGAACTCCGAAGCCCAACATCCTAGCGCCGCCACTTTGGTCGCTCGCGGCACCTGATTCGCGAACCTTGACTTTTGTGCACAGTGTGCACACACTGGAAGACATGAGCTCGGGATATGTGTCCGGCCGCGTGCCTACGCGTTACGAGCGGTTGGTGACCAAACAGGCACGCGCCGCCCGAACCTCGAAAAGCGACCTTGTCGCGCGATACGTTATCGAAAAGAGTCTCGAGACCGAGTTTCCTGGGATTTCCTTTCGCGATTCGCTGGCAGGCCGCGAAGCATACTTGACTGGCCATCGCGTCTCCGTGTGGGAAGTGCTCGCGGTGCACGAGGAGACCAAATCGGTCGAGAAGACGGCGAGCCATTTCCGCTGGCCGCGCGTACTCGTCAAGCGAGCGCTGGCATACGCCAAGGCTTTCCCCGAAGAAATCCACACAGCGCGTGACGAAGAGACCGGCACAGCTTCGGCTGCTCGCTGACGAGAACACGTCGCATCGATTCGTCTCGGCCTGCACGCGTCTGCGCCGGAACTTTCCCATTGTTCACATCGCTCGGTGGCAAGACGGATCCTGGCTTGGCCTGGACGATGCGGCCCTGTTGATCTCCTGCGCCGAAGCCGGCTTGGTGCTCGTCGCCTTCGACCGCGCAACGCTACCGTGGCACGCAGGCCAAGTGGTGCGCGCGGGAGAGAGTCACGGCGGTCTCATTCTGTTCCGGCGCACGGTTCGGAGCACCAACTACGGCGAGCAAGCGCGCCTCGTCTCCGAGTTCTGGTCCAGTCAAGGCCAGGGCTGGGACTGGACGAATCGAATCGTGTACCTGCCGAAGTCGCCGTGAGCTGCAGCCTGCAGCCTTCGCAGACGGGCAGAACCAGCGTTGCCGTCGACCACCTAACACACCAAGCTGCCCGTCCGCTGCCCGCCGCATTGACGCGTGAGATGGCGTCCGGGGTGTTACCCCGCTGTTACCCCGGCGCTTGAGCTGGTGCGATTTGCGTTTCACGACCACGCGAACACGCGGTGTTCGTCGGCAGGCCGGACGGCCTACAAGCGCCTCTAAGATCGGGAGATCGGGCTGTGACCTATAGGTGACCTACAGATCCGAAAGGTGGTCGGGGCGGCCGGATTCGAACCGGCGGCCCCCTGCGCCCAAGACACGTTCAGCGCGTTTTC
>Ga0209686_1000144_pt1 | contig 34442 bp, 29 predicted proteins | sample GraSoiAngelo_126_FD_185883 | JGI IMG/M metagenome (GOLD analysis project Ga0209686, IMG submission 185883) | Grasslands soil microbial communities from the Angelo Coastal Reserve, California, USA - 14_0927_09_20cm (SPAdes) (version 2) | ecosystem: Environmental > Terrestrial > Soil > Grasslands ...
CGACGTAGGCGTCGGTGTTCTGGGGATTGCGTGACAGCTGCCGCGCGAGCTCGACGATCCCGCGAAAGGCGGGACTGGTCCGCGCGGGCTTCGGCACGCGCAGCAGGTCGATTGTCGCGGCCGTTACGTGCGTGCTGCCGCGAAGCCTCACGAGGTAATTGGCGACGAAGCTGTTGAACATCCCGCAGAGAAACCATTGCACCGCATCCTCGAGCCGCTCCCTCACACAGAAGATCGTGTGCGTGGTGACGGCATCGGCTGGAATGATGGCGGCAATCAGTGTCAGTCGGTTCGCGGAGGCGGCGACCTCGCGGTAGCCGAGACGCGGGCGAGTGAACGCCGAGCGCCGGCCGAGAATGCTCCGGGCGATCGCCGGGTCGATGTGGTGCCGCGCGCGGTCGACGTGAACGGCGAACGGCTCGATCGATTTGCCCTCGAGCACCGGAACTCCGGTCGCGCCGAAATGACCGCGATCGTCGCTGGCATTCAGCTCGCGGCCGACGTGAATGCCCCAGCCCTCGACTGACCCCAGCGTCGGAATTACGTCCACAATCCGCGCAAGGATTTCGCGGTCGCGGACTCCGCCCAGTTCGGGTACGGCCAGCCCCGGTCCGCTGCATCCTCTGAGCAGGGATGTCGAGATAACCGTGCCGCCAGGGATCGATCCCTCGTCGGGCACGTCATCGAGTGACGAAGCGGAGCGCATGGCGAACCGCGTGCACAGTGCATCGCCGGGTCGATGTGCGTCGGCGGTCAGCAATACGAACCGGACGCCGCGATGAATCGGAAAGATCGCCTCGCGGTTCTCGAACCCGAGGACCGCATCGATGCGGCAGCGCTCGATCAATGCCTGCCGGAGACGCGCGCAGCCGTGATCTGCCATCAAGCCCGACGGCATGACGGCGCCGAGTCGTCCCCCCGGCTTGACGAGCTGCAGCATGCGCTCGGCGAACAGTTGATACAGGTTCGCGTGCCCCTCGCCTTGCAATCGATAGCAGCCCGATTCGCGGCTGAAGATCGTCAGCGGCCGCGCCGCGGATTCCGCTCGCAAGGTATCCCATGGCGGATTGCCGAGCACCGCGTCGAAGCCGCCATTCGTAACGGGATCGCCGCGCTGATCGAAGAAGACTTCGGGAAACTCCAGCTCCCAGTGAAAGAACCGCTCGCGCGCACGAATTGCGTCGACCGTGTCGAGCCATTGCTCCTCGAGACCTGGCGGCGCGCCCGACGAGCGATCCCGCACGCAGGCGCTGAGCGCGCTCCACGCAGGGGCGGGTCCCCCGGTCCAGAACCATGCGGCGCACCACGCATCGGCGAGCCGGCGCCACAATGCGAGCGGACCGCCGCGGCCGTCGAGCGCGGCCAGCATGTGCTCCTTCGTTCGGACCGTGACCGCGGTGTCGTCAGGCTGCGAGGCCATCGCGAGGCGCGGAAGGATGGCGGCAGAGAGGCACCCGTGCAGCTCGTCTGCATCGAAGAGTGGAAGGGCGCTGCCTCGCGCGGTTCCGCGCCGCCGCCGGCCCGGCGGCTGCCGGTAGATATCGCGCGGCGACGCTCCCGCGAGACTGTTTCCGGCACGCAGATGATGATCGAAGAACGTCAATGGCCGATCGGCGGCGAGCGTGCACAGCCAGAGCGAGAGGCGCGCGAGCTGCACCGCGGTTGGATTGAGGTCGACGCCGTAGAGGCAGCGCTGCGCGATAGCGCGGCGGAAGGCGGCGCGGTCCGAAGGACCGATGTCGCTCGTCGTCACGGCTCCTTCGCGGACGAGCGCCTGTTCGTAGGCGTCCGAGAGATAGCGGCACGCGGCCACGAGAAACGCGCCGCTTCCCATCGCGGGATCGAGCACGCGCAGCGCGAGCACGTCACCCGGCGTGCGGTCGCGCACGAGCGGCGCGAGCGTGCGCCGCACGAGGTACTCCGTCATCGCGCGCGGCGTGTAGAAGGTACCGGTCGCCTTGCGGCGCCCCGACCGCGCGAGGACGAGCGCGTCGCCCCGGCGCTCGGGCGTGAAATCCAGGACACGCTCGTACACGGCCCCAAGTTGTTCGACGCCAAGATCCGCGTACGTGATGCGTTCGCGGCGATCCCCGGCGGGCCGCGTGGTGATTGTGACGAGCACGTCACTGATGACGCGATCGTCGAGCGCGAAAGTCTCGGCCAGCGGCGCCGACGCGGGCGCGAAGAGACGGCCGTTGAATGGGGTCACGCGCAGCGTACCCGCCCGGCACCCGCGATGCGCGAGGCGCGAGATCGCCTGCAGCGACTCCCAGAGGCCGCCACCAGGTTTGTCTTCCGCCTGACCAGCCTCCGCCAAGGCTACGGCGGTCCGCCGAAGCGCTTTGCGCGAAGGCGGAAGGCGGAAGCCACGAGAGGGGCGGCCGCCTGTTGCACCGCCTGGGGCCCCCTTTAGGTGGAAGTGACGCGACTCGACCAGCGATTCGATCGTGTAACTGTTCCGATAGACAGGATGCCACTGCGGCACGAGCCCCCTCGCCTCCGCGAACAGCAGGAACAGGATCCGATACACAACCGTCAACGCATCCGAGAACGCCGCGTCGAGCGCGGCCGGGCGGCGCCGCCGGCCGGTCACGAAGCCTGAGACGAGGCGTTCGAGCGCGTGCTCGACGCCCACCTGAAGCGAGCGTCCGACGATCCCTCGATGCCGGTCGCTCGCGTCGACCGCATCTTCCAATCCCGGCAATCCGCCAGATCTGCGCGCCGCCAGCAGTCCAGCGAGCGTTGCGACGGACGCTTCGTCGATCGCAAGCCGCTCGACGTCGATGTCAACGAGGCGCCGCGCGTACACGCGTGTCAAATCAACGATCCGGAGCACCGGCCCGTTGAGTCCTATCCACCATCGGAGACGGGAGAACGGCGTGAGTGCGGCGGTCGCGGCACGAACACGGGTGAGATCGCCGCCCCATCCGGTAACCGCGAGAATCGCCGCCTCGTGCCGATCCGCCATGAGCGTGGCAATCATTTCCGACTGGGCATCGCGCGTAAGCCGAATCTCGAACCCGAGCGCCGTGAACAGCGGATGTCCGAGCAGATCGAATACACCACGGGCGCCGCTGGCCGGGCCGAGATGTCCCAGCGCCTCGCGCAACAGCCGGCAAAGATGCGACGCGTGAGCATCGCGACGACCTGTGACGCGCGTGAGCACGTCGAGCGACACGAGTGTGCCTGAGAAGACACTCACGGCCTTACGCCGCAAGGTTTAGTCCCATTGCCGCCGCAGGCCGTCCGCGAGGACGAGAAAGCATTGTCGCCGTATGGTTTTGCCGCATTACCGGCCGTCCGCGAGGACGAGTACACAATCAGCACGGCCGCGAGATTGCAGCGCGCGGCGAGCACGCGCGCGCGCGTCAAGGCTGCAATCCGCCGATCGTGATCGAGGCGCATCCGCTGGCGCGCCGCGGTGTCTTCGTCCGCGAGGGTGACGACCCGTCTGTCGAAGAGACCCGGCTGAACTTCCGCGGCTGCCGCATTCCAGTCCCGCAGTTCCCGCTCGCGCGCGATCGCGCGATCGACTCTCGCGGCGTGCACGACGCGTGCGTGTGAGAGGTGCATCGCGGCGACGGGCTCAACGATCTGGGACGCCTGGTGTTCGTAACGCCGGATCGCATCCGCCGCCGCATCACGCGCCTGGGCCGCGCGCCGCGGTCGCTGCACGTGGTCGGCACGGACGTGCACGAGAGCCGGATGACAATCGATCAGGCATCCGTCGCCGGCGAGCGCTGACCAGACGAACACGAAGAGGAAGCCACGCGGCAGCGTGGATGTCGCACGGATCGAGGCGACGCGCACCGAGCTGTCGCGCGGCCTGAACGGCTCGATGGCGCGGTTCGACAGCCGGTGCGCCTCCTCGATTGCGGCGCTCGTTGTCGCGGGTCCCATCGTGATGCGCGGCAGCGGCGTGTTTTCAAACGGCTCTTCTGATGCGCCGCCGATCACGATTCCCGCCGTGCGCGCATCCGTGAGAAAGCCGGCGAGGCGATCGCGTTCGCCGAGCGTGGCAGCCACGCGCGCGAGCCTGCGCGCGAGGCTCGCGATGACGAGATCCTCGGCGGTGTCGCGCGCGACCAGGGTGATTGCATGCACCCGGCGCGACTGCCCGATGCGATCGACACGGCCAATGCGCTGCTCGAGGCGCGCGGGATTCCACGGGAGCTCGTAGCAGACGACAACCCGGCAGCGCCGCTGCAGATTGAGGCCCTCGGACGCCGCATCCGTCGCCAGCAGCACGCCCCCGTCCGCGTTGAACCGCGCCTGCACCTCGGCGCGTTCTCCCGTCGTCATGCCGCCGTGGAGGATCAGGCATCCGGGAAACGACGCGGAGAGCTGGCGCAGGGTGTCGCGGTACTCGGTGAAAACGATTGCCGGTTCACCGCCGATACGCCGCAGCAGACGCACGAGGTATCGCTGTTTCGAGTCCGCTGCCGCGTGGGCTGCGGCCGCAAGCTGCGCGAGCCAGCGATCCTCGCGCCGTTCATCCGCCAGGCCGGGCGCGCCGAGCGCCGCGAGAGGCTCCTCGTCCTCAATCGCGCTCTCATCGTCAAACAGCGTCGGCTGTCGAGTCGCGGCGTCTTCGCGGCCCAGCAGCTCGCGTCGGCGTTCCAGCGATCGCGCGACCGCCTCGGCCGACGACAGCGCACGCTTGCGCAGCACCGTCATCGCGAGCCGCGCCCCTTCGTTCGCCGGCGTGTTCCATACTTCTTCGGTATAGCGCTCGAGCAATCGCTGCAGCCGCCGTTCGGCGCTGCTGATCCGGATCGCCGCGAAGCGATGACGCCGCGGATGCAACCGACCGACGTCTTCGCGCGAGCGACGGAACATCAAGGGCGGTTCGTCCTCTCTCGTGCCGAGACCGACCAACGAGGCGAATGCCGCCGGGTCTCCCGAGAACGGCGTCGCGGTGATCAGAACGACCGCTCGCACTCGGGACGCGATGTGCCTCAGCGCCGCGTAACGCTCGGTCGGCGCCGCCGCGGTGTGCGCCTCGTCCACGATCAGCGCGTCCCATGCGTGCTGCTCGAGCGACCGGAGCACGTCGGCGCGCTTCAGGAAGTCGATCGATGTGACGTAAACACCAGGCAACGACCACGGGTCGACATCCGCGGGAAGATCCGCGAAGGTGCGCCGCAGCCACAGCGCATCCGCGCCGATCGAATCGATCGCGAAGTGCGCGGCGAGCTCTGATTGCCATTGCTCCCGCAGGCCGGCCGGGACGGCGATCAAGACACGCGCGTCAGGCTGACGCTGAAGGATGTCGCTGACCATCCAGCCCGCCTGCACGGTCTTACCGAGACCGACTTCGTCAGCAAGTACAATTCGTGACGTGCCATTTGCCGCAGCCAGAGCGGGCATCAGCTGATATGGCAGCACACGCGCGCCTGTCGCCCTTCCGCACAGACCATCCACTCGCGCCGCGGTGATGAACGACGCCACATGTGCCCACCAGCGCCGCAGCCTGACCGTGCGCAGGTCCCGTACGGCGGTCCAGGCGACGGGCCTGTCGAACGGCCACAACAGGACGCGGCTACGGAGCTCAGTTGCGCTCGACAAGTGAAGCTCCGTGCAGTCCTCGTGCGGAACGATGGCCCGCACGATCCATCGTTCGCCCCGCGCCGTCACGTCCGCACCTGGCGTGATCCCTGATGGCAATGACTGCGCACGAGCCGCCGCGGCATCTTCGCAATTTTTGCTATCCGAGACTGTTTCGTTTGGCATTTCGCGCGCTCTCAATGAGCGCGCGCACGATGGGGCAACGAACGTGCCTGGCCTTCGTCGTCGGGGCGCGGGATCCGGGGTGCGTGAGTGTGTAACCGAGCGACTGGGGTCTGACCCCAGGAAGGGGAGCGCCCGGGGTCTGACCCCGGAAGGGCTTTTGCACAACCGCACCGCACGGCCAGATCGATCAGAGCCGCCAGGCGAAAAGTGTGAGCCGGGCGTCACACCTGTAATTGGAACCGACGAATTGACCGATCAATTCCCTCCGCATGGCGCGCGCATGCGCATGCGCTGGCCGCAATCAGCGCGCAAGGCACGGATGCATGCCCTCCTGATGGCGTTCATTCTCTGGATCGCATTGATCGTCACGTTTGCGGCGGGTCCCGGCAATCGCAGCATCGCAGGACCGATCAAGGGGCCTGACTTCCTTCAGTTCTACACGATCGGCTCGCTGGTCAGGACTCATCACGCCGCGGCGCTCTACGACTTCGACGCGCTGCACCGTGCGCAGGTCGCACTCGTTCCCGAATCCGACCCCGAGCTCTATCCGCCTGTGTATCCGCCGCAGGCGGCGCTCCTCTTCGCACCTTTCAGCGTGCTCTCGTTTCGCGAGGCGATGCTGCTCTGGAGCCTGATCACCATCGCAATCTTCTGGGCGATCGTCCGCAGCGCGTGGCGGCCCGTGGCCGCGAACCTCCCCGATTCCGTGTTCGTGTTCGCGGCTGCCGCGGCCTTTCCACCGTTCTGGAATCTGGTGCTCTATGGCCAGACAACGATTGTGATTCTGGCCGCGTTCTGGGCTGGATGGATCGCGCTCGAGCGGCGGAGCCGGTTTCTCGCGGGCGTCGCATTCGGTGTCCTGCTGATCAAACCGCAGTTCGCCATTCCGCTCGCCGTTGTCGTTCTTGCCTGCCGCGAGTGGGCGATGCTGCTCGGCGCGGTGACGTCGATCGCCATGCAGCTCGGCGTGGTGGCGCTCGTGCTCGGCTGGCGCGTGCTCGAGGCGTACGCGGCGTTTGTCCCGGTCATGCTGCGCCACGCGGACCTTCTCGAGGCCAAGCCGTTCCAGAGTCATTCGCTGCGGGCGGTGACGCGGCTCGCGCCGGCCTCGATCGCGCTGCCCCTGTGGGCCGTGCTGAGTGCGGCCGTGATCATATGTATCGTCAAATTGTGGAAGACCGGCGCGCCGCTGCGGGTGCGTCTCGGCCTGTTGATTCTCGCGTCCGTCCTGGTGAATCCGCACCTGATCGTGTACGACGCCGCTGTGCTCGCATTGCCGCTGCTCTGGTTCGGCGCGTACGTGCAGGAACGTAACGTTCGGGCGGACGCCGTGATGTTCTGGATGACCGCCTATTGGCTGTACGTGACGTTCCTCGCGCCGACGGCTGCGGCAATCGGCGTGCAGGTTTCCGTCCTTTTGATGACGTGGATGCTACTGCTCATTGCGAGGATCGCTGCACGCGAGGGCGGCAGCGTTGAAGCGGCGCCGTCGCATGCGCTCGCCTTTTCCGCGCGCGGCCCGGTCAGCGAGCCAACGCTTTAGCGGCGCGACGCCGCGTCAACCAGGATTCGAGGAGTCGGCGCGCGGCGAGATGCGTGCCGATCAGCACCGGCAACCGACCACCGGCAACCGACCACCGGAACCGGCAACCCATTACGCGTTCGTCTCGCTCCGACGTTGTTCGAGGGCTCGCTTCGAAAGGATGATGGGGCCCGCCGTCTCACCCTGCCGCCGCTCGCGGCCGCCAGGGACACGGACCCGGCGGATGCGGCAGCCGCGCGGGTAGCTGACGCCGGCCACGTTGGGCGGCACCGCCAGGCGGGACATGAGGTCGCGCAGCTCGTCGTTGACGCTGCGCTCCGGGGCGTCGATCACAGCCGCGCTCCGCTTTGGATGCTTTTCGATCTCCGCGCGAGCCCAGATTGCAAGCGGCATGAGCCGCAGGAGCGACGATTGCGCCGCGCGCCTGGAGCGGCGCGAGCGGCTGGGCGCAACCGCGACCGGTTCTTCCTCGATCTCGGGCTCGGCGACAGCTTCAGAATCATCGAGGTCGAGATCGCGAGCAGAGATTTCGTGTACCGGTTCGTCCGCGCCGAGCCGGAGGTCCTCCGAGACCGACGATGTCACGGAGTCGTCGTCCAGCCGGAGGTCCAGCTCCTGCGCGACTCGTGACGTCTGGTCGTATGACGCGGTCGCAGGTTCGTCGATGATCGGCTGGAACGCAGGAACTGCTGAATCCACCAACGAAATCGGCTCGGCCGGCGGCGTGCTGAACGGCGCCGTATATCCCACCAGCGCCGCCTCGGCATCTGCTCCGAGCTCGCGATGGCTGTAATCGACCGCCCACGGATCCGCAGGAGCCGGCGCCGCCATGATCGGATCCGGATTGATGATGACCGGTGCGGGGGTCGTCACCGCGCGCTCAGGCCTGAGCACAGACTCGTAGTGCTCGACGACAGGCTCGCCGCTATGGACGAGCGGATCCTGGCTCGCCGCAACCGGCTCAGGATCGAGAATGACGGACTCGCGACTCGCGACGACAGCGTCATGACTCACGACCGGCGACTCGTGACTCGCGACTGAGAACTCCGGGCTCGGCGCGGCGCTCCTGGGTGACGCCTTCGAGGAGGCCGGACGCCACTCGAACGGCGACGACCACGACGATCCTGCATCCGCCTCCGGCGTCGCATCGGCAGGAGCGGATACCGCCGTCAGCGTCGCGTGCGCAATCGACCCGGCTGTTTCGATCTCGATTCCCTGCTCCGCGAGCAGCCGGCGCTCTTCCTTCTTCTCATGCGCGTGCTGCAGGTACGTCCGGATCTCTTCCGCGAACAAGTCCGGATCGCAGCCCGAGGCCGCCGCCGGCTCCGTATCCTTCTTGCGGCTGAAAATGCCGAGCAGGCCGCGCCCCCGGCCTGTTTCGCGATCCTCCGATGTCCCGGCGAGCTGCGGGATCGTGTGCGTCTGAAGGTGCTCTGCGCCGTCGAGTAGCCGCAGGTGTGCGATCAGCTCGTCTTCATCGCGCGGCGAGAGCAGCGCGCTCAGCAGCAGCACGTCGGGAATGCTCGTGCGGATCGCATCGAGCGCGGCATCGCGGGAGTCCACGACGACCACGTCCGCGCGGATCTTGTCCCGGACTATCCGCTTGATGATGGCCGCCTGGCGCAGGTCGGGTTCGATCGCGAGAACAATCGGCATCAGCTTTTGAACAAGAAGATCGTGAGCACCGTGCCCACGGTTGCAAACACGAGGAGCGGCGCGTTCTCGAGGCTCTGATGGCGCGCTGCCGACCAGAGCGCATCGCCGAGCTCGCCGGCGCGGTGTGTCCACGGCCCGATGTCGTTCACGCTGCCGTGCCCAATCAGATCGAGCAGGCGATCCTGCACGCGCGGATCGACCGTCGTCAGCGCAAACAGCACGCCGCAGAACACGGCGAACGATAAGGCGCTTTCACGGATACCGAGTTTCATCACCATGGTTCCTCGCCCGGATCACGATCGCGTAATCACGCTTGTGCGATCGCACGGATTCCCGCGTGGTCTTCAGTTCTTCGCCTAACCGCGGTCCTCTTAATGGCAAGGCATGTGCCGCGCGGGACGCTTACCGCGATGATCCATCGCAACTCGCACGGGTACAGGCACTAGAGGAGCGAACGTGCCGCGTTCGGCGCGCCGGGCGGTGCACGTGCGCGGGTCGGAGCCAACGAAATTCGCGCGATCGGTTACGAAAGTGCAGGGCGGAGCGCGTGAGGATGCCCCTTCCCGGGGACCGAATTTCACAGGTCGCGCCGCCTCGTTCGGCGCGCAAGTGAACCGCATTACGGGACTTGCGCGCGTCGACGCGTCGTTAGGCATCAGGCGTGGCACAGCCGTTGCCATTGGGCAGGGCGTGACGCGGCATCGGCCGCGGGCGTCAGTCGGAAACGCGGCAGGTGCCGCCATTCGCACCGCACTCGGGCGGTGCAAACCCGCTGGGGGAGGATCTCATGAAGCTTGTTAATGCCGTGAAGTCGTTCGTGCGCAATGACGAGGGCCAGGACCTGCTCGAGTACGCATTGCTCGTCGCGCTGATCGCGCTCGTGGCGATCGCGGCCGTGGCCGCGGCCGGCAGCAGCGTGAGCCGGATTTTCCAGAGCATCGCCGACGCGCTCGGCACTGCGGCGTAAGAGCAGACGGATCTCGGTGCGAGGCCGGGGGGTATCTCCCGGCCTCGCGTGTCTCAAGTGAATTCCGTGTCAGGTGAGGAGCACGCGATGCAGTCTCCACAAGCCGTCGAATCATTGTTCCGGATGGCCAACACCCGGTTCCATCTTTCGGAGGATGGACAGGATCTGCTCGAGTACGGACTTCTCGCGGCTTTGATCGCGATCGTCGCGATCGGCGCGGTGACGGCGGTCGGCCAGACGATTTACTCGGTGTTCTGGCAGACGATCGCCACCAACTTCTAACCGAGATGACAGTGTTGTCTTTCATCGTTCTCGCGGCCGGCCTGGCCGTCGCGGTCGTGATCGACCTGCGCAGCCGCCGGATTCCGAACTGGCTGACGGGCTCGATGATGGTTGCGGGGTTCGCGGTTGCGGTTTCGGGACTGGGCGGCGTAACGCCGGGGCAGGCGGCGCTCGGCATCCTCGCGGGATTACTGCTGATGCTGCCGGGCCACATCATCGGCGCCACAGGGGCCGGCGACGTGAAGCTGATGGCCGCAATCGGCGGGTTCGTCGGACCGTGGCTCGCGTTGAACGCGTTCCTGGGCACGGCGGTAGCGGGAGGAGTCTTCGCCGTGGCGGTCGCGGCACGGCGCGGGCGGCTGATCGCGACGATTGAAGGCACGGGCCAGCTGGTCACCGCGCCTTCGGCGGCAAAGATGGAAATTGAAGCGCCGGCGCGCGCGAATCGTTTCGCGTACGCACCGGCCATCGCTGTCGGCAGCCTCGTCGCGGTGCTGCTGACGGCGAAGTGGTAGGAGACAGTCGCGAGTAACCGGTACCAGCCACGTCGCGCAAGAACTGGCAACCGGCAACCGATCAGGCAACCGTCAACCGGCAATTGTCAACTGGTGACGCTTATGAAACGCCTCAAGAAGAATGAACGCGGAGCGGCACTGCTCGAAGCGGCGATCACGGTGCCGATCATCCTGCTGGTCTCCGTCGGCATCTTCGAATTCGGCCGCGCGTACCAGACGTGGCAGGTGCTGACGAACGCGGCGCGCGAAGGCGCGCGGCTCGCGGTGATACAGGGCTCGACGGATACGGACGTGACCGCCCGCGTGCGTAACTACATGCAGTCGGGATCGCTCCCGAACTATGCATCGGCGACCGTGACCGTCGCGCGCAACGTGGTGCTCACGGGACCCGATACGGCGTCTCGGATACAGATCAATTACCCGTTTCGATTCATTGTGCTGAACCCGGTGGTCAGACTCATCGCGCCGCGCAATTCGACGACAGGTGCGCCGATCACGATGACATCGAGCGCGATCATGCGAAATGAGATGTAGGTGACGACTCATGCGTAATCGAATTTTTGGCGTCCTGGCGATTGCGATCCTGGCTGGTGGAGGTCTCGCGTATGGGACCTACAACATGATGAACAACCAGCCGGTGAAGACCGTGACCACGCCGACGCAGCCTGTGGTCGTCGCCGCGGCTGACCTCTCGCTCGGCAGCGAGCTGAGGAAGGAAGACCTCACGGTCGTCAATTTCCCTGCGGGCCAGGCGCCCGAGGGGGCATTCCCGCGGGTCACCGACGTCGTGGGCCGCGGCGTGATCAGCCCGCTCGTGAAGAACGAGGTGGTGATTCCCGCGAAGCTCGCGTCCAAGGAGGCGGGTTCCGGCCTGCCGCCGGTGATTCCCGAGGGCATGCGCGCGTTGTCGGTGCGCGTGAACGAGGTGATCGGCGTCGCCGGCTACGTGCTGCCCGGGTCGCGCGTGGACGTGCTCGCGACGGCGAATCCGACGAATCAGCAGACCGACATCACGACGAAGCTGATTCTCTCGAACGTGCAGGTCGTGACGGCCGGCACGCGCATCGAGCAGGACCAGGACAAGGGCAAGCCGATGCAGGTCACGGTCGTGACGCTGCTCGTGTATCCCGACCAGGCGGAGCGGCTGGCGCTGGCGAGCACCGAAGGCAAGATTCAGCTCGCGCTGCGCAACCCGCTGGATCAGAGCGCGCCGGAAACGCCGGGCGTCAAGCCGGCGATCCTCCTCGGTGCCGTGAAGGCGCCGGCGCAGAAGAGCGCCTCGACATCGCGCAGGGCCGCGGCGGGTCCGGTCACGCAGTCTGCGCCGGCGGCGGCGCCGCTCCCCACGGTTGAGATCATCCGCGGCGACAAGCGCACCGCGGAAGTCATTCGCTAGGAATCTGGAGGATACATGAGACCCCGTCGTGCAGCGGCGTCAAAGATCGTCGCGCTGATCATCTTCATTATCGTGATCCTGGTCGCGACGCCGCAGGCTCAGCAGCCCGTGTCGTTCAGCGGCTCGCCCGGCGCGATTACCGCCGGCCCCGCAGCGGTTGCTCCCGAGGCGACGGGCATCGACCTTCTCGTTGGACGCTCGACGATTCTGAACGTCGGCTCCGCTATCTCGCGCGTGTCGCTGACCGTGCCGGAGGTGGCCGACGCGATGGTCACCGCGCCGCAGCAGCTGCTGATTCACGGGAAGACGCCCGGCGTCATCTCGATGTTCGTGTGGGACCGCGCCGGCGGGATCAAGACCTACGAGGTCAACGTCCGCCGCGACCTCACGCAGCTGATCGAGCAGATGCGCAACCTGTTTCCCGGCGAGCCGGTGAGCGTCGTCGGCAGCGGCAAGGACGTCGTGATCTCGGGAACGGTCTCGAGCAAGTACGTCATCGACAAGGCGGCGGAAGTCGCGGGCGGCTACGTCGAGAAGAAAGAGAACGTGGTCAACCTGCTGAAGCAGCAGGAAGGCGTCGCGTCGAATCAGGTCATGCTGCGCGTGCGCTTCGCCGAAGTGAGCCGCAGCGCGCTGCAGGAGCTCGGCGCATCGTACATCGCCAACGGCTACAAGAACGACTGGTTTGGTCGCGGAACGACGGAGCAATTCCCATCACCGGACTTCGATTCCACGAAGCCGGGCGGATTGACGTTCAGCGACTTCTTGAACGTGTTTCTGTTCAACACGAAACACAACGTCGGTACGGTCATCCGCGCGCTGCAGACCAAGGGCCTGTTCCAGAGCCTCGCGGAGCCGAACCTGATCGCCCTGAACGGCAAAGAGGCGAGCTTCCTCGCAGGCGGCGAGTATCCGTATCCGGTCGTGCAGCCCAGCAGCAGCGGCCAGGCGGCCATCACGATCATGTTCAAGGAATTCGGCGTGCGGTTGAACTTCACGCCGACGGTGCTTGGCGGCGATCTCATCAACCTCAAGGTCCGTCCCGAGGTCAGCTCGCTCGATTTCAGCAACGCGATCACGCTCGATGGGTTCCGCGTGCCGGCGCTGTCGACGCGCCGCACGGAAACCGAAGTCGAACTGCAGGATGGGCAGACGTTCGCGATTGCCGGTCTGATGAACAACACGCTGAACAGCACGATGCAGAAGATCCCCGGCATCGGCGACATTCCGATCCTCGGGTATCTGTTCCGCAGCCGCGCGTATCAGAAGAACCAGACCGAGCTCGTCGTCATGATCACGCCGCAGATCATGCGTCGCGGATCGGCGGGCGTGTCGGAAGGGCTGCCATCGAACGTGCAGCCGTATCTCGGGGCGCCGAACAAGTCCATTCCGCAGCCGGCGCCGTACGTCGGATCGCCGCGGTATCCGGCCGGCGGTGCGTCCGCGTCGCCCGCGCAGCCGCGCCGTGACGACAACAACAATGCCGCGGCCCCGAGCTCCGCGCCTGCGCAGACGAACCAGCCCGCCGCCGGGCAGACGGGCGTACCGCAGCAGAAGCTCGTAACGGAGCAGAAGCCGGCCGCGGAGCAGAAGACCACGCCTGTGCACGAGATGGCGAAGGCACCATCGAAGGCGGAGCAGAAGGCGCTCGAGCAGCAGCGCGAGAGCGATCGCCGTCAGTCGGAGGCGGCCGCGAAGTCGAAGGCCGAGCAGGATCGCAAGGACGCCGAGGCGAAGAAAGTCGCGGACCAGAAGGCGGCCGAGGAGAAGGCACGGCAGCAGAAGCTCGATGAGGAGCGCGCGAAGCGCGAGGCGGAAGTCGCGCGCAGGAACGCCGAGGCCGATCGTCAGAAGCAGGCCGAAGCGAAGAAGCGCGAAAAGTCTCTGACGGAAGCGGCCGAGCGTCTGCGTCAGGCCCAGGCTGCCTATCAAGCCGAGATCGATAAGGCGAAAGGTGGCAAAAGTGGCGAGTCCAAGCACTAAGGTCACGTGGGGCGGCTAGGCAGAAGACGGAAGACGGAAGACAGAAGAGCGCCTGCGGCCCGCGCGAGCCGACGGAGTGAAGTCCTGCGCAGCAGGATCGGCGCGCGCGAGCGCGTGGGGGTGGGCCCCACGCGCGCTGATAGATGCCGACAGACTATCGAGGTGCTTCAATGAAAGCCATCACTCGACTGAAGAACGACGAACGCGGGTTCTCGCTCGTGTTCATCGGGCTCGGATTCATGGCGTTTCTCGCGGCGAGCATGCTCGCGATCGATGTCGGCATGCTGATGACGGCGCGCAACCAGGCGCAGAACTCGGCGGATGCCGGCGCGCTCGCAGGCGCGACGGCGCTCGTCTTCGACAGCTACAGCAATCGCACTGCAACCGGTCCGGCCGTGACCAACGCGCTCACCACATCACGCAGCAACCAGGTGATGCGTGTGACCGTCTCGGTCAATCCCGCCGACGTCACGTTCCCGCTCGGCCCGACAGGACTGAACAACCGGGTCAAGGTGAACGTGTTCCGCCAGGCGGCGCGCGGGAATCCCGTGTCGACGTTGATCGCGCGGTACTTTGGAAGGCCGACCTCGGATATTCAGGCAACCGCCACCGCGGAAGCGTCGCCTGCGAACGCGGAGACCTGCGTGAAGCCGTTCACGATTCCCGATCGCTGGCGGGAGATGCAGGACCCCAGATGGGATCCCGAGCTCTCGACGTTCGACGCGGTCGACAAGAAGATGAAACCGCTCGCGAAGCCGGACATTTACATCGGGCCGGAAGACAAGGCGAACTACACGGGGTACAACGCCGACCGCGATAAGGGCATCGAGATCGTTCTGAAGGCCGACAATGGCACCAAGGTGTCTCCAAGCTTCTACAACCCGTACGACATGAAAGGCAGCACCGGTGCGAGCGACTATCGCTGGAACATCGGGAACTGCAACACGAACATCATGCATCCGGGGGAGATATTTCCGCCTGAGCCCGGCAACATGGTCGGCCCTACCAAGCAGGGCATGGACGATCTGATTGCGAAGGACCCGGACGCCCGCTGGGACACGACGAGCAACCGCGTCATCAGCAGCAAGCAGCCGAGCCCGCGCATCGTCATCATCCCGCTGTACGACCCGGCGTATTACGACGCGGGCAAACGCAACGGGCGCAACGCGTCGCTGAAGTTCGTGAACTATCTCGGGTTCTTCATCGAGGACATGGTGGGCGGCCAGGTTCGCGGCCGGATTACGCCCGTCGGCGGCATCATCGACAAAACCGCGGGTCCGGCGCCGCCGGCGATCTTTCCGATGGCGATCCGGCTGGTGCAATGACAGAAGCTAGAAGCTAGAAGCTGGAAGCTGGAAGCTGGAAGCTGGAAGCCGGAAGCTGGTGTCTCCCATATGGCCCAACTGAGCGCGCAGATCGTCAGCTACGACGAAGAGTTCAAACGCCAGGTCTCGAAACTGCTGCGCGCGTGCGGCGTTCCGATCGGCATCGTTGAAGGGCGCAGCCTCGAGGGGGCTGCGCCCGATCTCGTTGTAGTCGATATCCGCGCCGATGCTTCGTCGGGCATGGCGTCGATCGAGCGCCTGCGCGCAGCGAGCGGCACGATGGCGATCTTCGCGGTCGCCGGGGCAGCGGAACCGGATCTGATCCTTCAGGCGATGCGGGCCGGCGCGAACGAGTTCTTCCCATGGACCGCCGGTGCTCAGACGCAGGCCAGCCGCGCGATGGAGGAGTCGTTTCACGGCGCGGTGCGCCGCACCTCGACTCGCCGCGAAGCGGCCAACGCCGGCGCCAAGCCGCCGTGCGTCACGCACGCGTTCCTCGGCGCGAAGGGTGGCGCAGGCACGACGACCGTCGCGGTGAACTGCGGCGTCGAGCTCGCGCGGTTGACCAAGCGCTCGACCATCGTCCTGGACATGAAGGCGTGTCTCGGCGAAGTCGCGCTGTTCCTCGGCGTGCGCCCGCGGTTCACCGTGCTCGACGCGATCGAAAACCTGCACCGCCTCGACAAGGATTTCCTGAAAGAGCTGGTCGCGAAGCACAAATCCGGCCTCGATATCCTGGCCGGCTCCGAGCAGTTCGATCGTCCCGCCGCGCAGGACGCGCCGGCGATCGAAGAACTGATGCGCGTGCTCACGCGGATGTACGACTACGTCATCATCGACGCGGGCAACGTCATCAGCTCGTGCGTCGCCGCGACGCTGTTCTCGGCCGACACGATTTTCCTCGTCACGAACCCCGATGTGCCGTCGATTCGCAACGCGCAGCGGCTGGTCGAGCGCGTGCGTCAGCTGGGCGCCGGAAGCGAGCGCGTGAAGGTGCTCGTGAACCGCGCATCGGATCAGCTCCTGATCGGGGCCAAGCAGATCGAGACCGCGCTCGGCTATGGCATTCACCACACGTTCCCGAGCGACTACAGGACTGTGTCGACCGCGCTCAATTCCGGCGTGCCGCTCACGCTGTCCACCAACTCGGAAATCGCGGCGCAGTTCGACAGCTTCACGCGTCAGCTCGTTGGAATGGCCTCGAGCAGCGGCGGCAGTGAGACAAAAACGGAAGTCGAGCGCAAGCGCGTCTTCCTCGGCATCTTTTAAGGGACCGAGTCAACCATGAGCGCTCCTGTTTCCATCGGTCCGTCGGGCGGCGCGGGGCCGCGCGGCGTGCCACGCCCCGAAGCGCCGCGCGCGCAGTACATCGAGCTCAAGGGCAACGTTCACCGGAAATTGCTCAACCGGCTCAATCTCGAGGCGCTGGCCTCGGCCGAGCGCGCGCGCGCGGAATCGGAAATCCGTTCGCTGCTCTTCGACTTGATCGCGGAAGAGGGCATGCCGCTCAGCATGACGGAGCGGGAAGCGATTTTCGCGGACATCATCGACGAGGTTTTCGGCCTCGGGCCGCTCGAGCCTCTGCTGCGCGACCCGAGCATCAGCGATATTCTCGTCAACACCCACAAACACGTCTACGTCGAGCGCGGCGGCAAGCTCGATCGCCTGCCCACGACGTTCCAGGACGATAAACATCTGATGCGCGTCATCGACCGCATCGTGAGCGGCGTCGGCCGCCGCGTCGACGACAGCTCGCCGATGGTCGACGCGCGCCTCCCGGATGGATCGCGTGTCAACGCGATCATCCCGCCGCTCGCGGTCGACGGACCGCTGCTCTCGATTCGCCGCTTTCCGGCCGAGCGGCTGAAGGCTGAAGACCTCGTGAACATCCGTTCGCTCACGCGGCCGATGCTCGAGTTCCTCGAGCACTGCGTCCGCGCGAAGCTCAACATGCTGATCAGCGGCGGCACCGGCGCCGGTAAGACGACGCTGCTCAACGTGCTCTCGGCGTTCATCTCGGAGCGCGAGCGCATCGTCACAATTGAGGACGCGGCGGAACTTCAGCTCCACCAGGAGCACGTGGCGCGCCTCGAGACGCGGCCGCCCAACGTCGAAGGCAAGGGCGCGATCAAGCAGCGGCAGCTGCTGGTCAACGCTCTCCGTATGCGCCCCGACCGCATCGTCGTCGGCGAGACCCGAGGCGAGGAAGCGCTCGACATGCTCCAGGCGATGAACACGGGCCACGACGGATCGTTGACGACGGTGCACGCGAACACGCCGCGCGATGCGCTGACGAGAATCGAGACGATGATTGCGATGGGCTCGACCAACCTGCCCGAACGCGCGATGCGCCAGCAGATCGCCTCGGCCATCCAGATCGTCATGCAGCAGTCGCGCATGAGCGACGGCACCCGCAAGGTGACGAGCGTGTCGGAGATCACCGGCATGGAAGGCGACGTCATCACCATGCAGGAGATCTTCCTGTTCGAGAAGCTCGGCGTGAATCAGGACGGCAAGGTCATCGGCCGGTTCCGCGCCACCGGTGTCCGGCCGAAGGCGTGCGAGCGGCTCAAGGCCGCGGGCGTGCACCTGCCGCCAGACATGTTCGAAGGCGTCACGGAGGTGCGGTGATGGGCGCCGTCGTGTTCATCCTCTCGATGTTCGTGCTCGGCGCGGGCGCCGTGTTCGGCGCGTACTACGCGTTCACGAAGCTGCCGGGCATGATGCTTCAGCGGAAGCTGGACGCGCGTCTCGACGAGGTCGTTCGACCGGCGGACGACCCGCAGAAAGAAGCCACGGGCCTGGTGAAGAGCCGGCACGAGGGACCGCTGCCGGCGTTCGAGAAGCTCGTCGCAGCCTCGGCACGCGGTTCCGCGCTCACCATGTGGGTCGAGCAGTCCGGCGTCAAGATCAGCATCAGCGGGCTGCTACTGGTAGCGCTGGTCTGCGCTCTCATATTCGGCTTCATCGTCGCGGCTGCGCTTCGGATGTCCGTGGGCTGGCTGGGCGGTATGGTCGTCGGCGCCGCGCTGCCATTCATGTTCCTGAGGGTCAAGCGCACGCGCCGCCTGCGCGCATTTGAAGAGGCGTTCCCGGAGGCGCTCGACCTGATGGCGCGCGCGCTGAAAGCCGGCCATGCCTTCGCGACGGGCCTCAAGATGGTGGCCGACGAGATGCCGGAGCCGATCGGCCCCGAGTTCCGGAAGACGTTCGACGAGCAGAACTTCGGTCTGCCGATGAAGGACTCGCTCAACAATCTCACCGAGCGCATCCCGCACCTCGACGTCAAGTTCTTCTCGACCGCCGTGCTGATTCAGCGCGAGACGGGCGGCAACCTGTCCGAGATTCTCGAGAACCTCGCGCACGTCGTGCGTGAACGCTTCAAGATTCTGCGCCAGGTGCGGGTCTACACGGCGCACGGCCGAATGACCGGATATGTCCTGCTCGCTCTACCGGCGTTCCTTGGCGTCGCCCTGTGCTTCATCAATCCCGAGCACATGCAGCTGCTCTTTCGAGAGCGCATGGGCCACATCATGCTCGGCGCGACCGTCGTGATGCAGACGATTGGGTATATCTGGATCAAGCAGGTCGTCAAAATCGAGGTGTAGCCGTGTTGATGATGCCCCTTCTCGCGTTCGTGTTTGGAACCGCGCTCGTCGCGGCCGCCGCGTACGCATTGATGCCCAACCGCGCGGCGGCAATCGATCGCCGGCTCGAAGAGCTGACGCTCGGCCGCGAGCGCGAGGAAAAGCCGAGATTCCAGACCATCACCGGCGTGCTCAAGCGCCTGGGCGAGAAAGTGCCGAAGTCGGCCAAGGAAATGGGCAGCCTCCGCCTGCGTCTCGTGCAGGCGGGCTTCCGCCGCGACGAGGCGCTGACGATGTTCTTCGGCATCCGCGTGCTGTTCGCGCTGGGCCTGTTCATGGCCTTCTCGACCTCCCTCATCGCGCGCCCGAACCTGACGCTTGCGCTCGGTGGCCTCGGCCTCGGCTACATCCTGCCCGGCATGGTGCTCGCGCGGCTGGCGAAGCGCCGCGCGCACCGGATCCGCCTGTCGCTCGCGGACATGCTCGACCTGCTCGTCGTCAGCGTCGAGGCGGGGCTGGGACTCGATGCGGCGCTGACCCGCGTCGGCCAGGAGCTCGCGTTCGCATATCCGGAGCTCGCCGACGAGCTGCGCCTGATCAATCTCGAGCTGCGCGCCGGCAAGCCGCGCAGCGAAGCGCTCCGCAACCTCGCCGACCGCACGGGCGTCGACGACCTCAGCTCGCTCGTCACGATGCTGATCCAGACGGACAAATTCGGCACCAGCGTCGCGCAGTCGTTGCGCGTGTACTCCGAGACGCTGCGCACGAAACGGCGCCAGCGCGCGGAAGAGGCGGCGGCGAAGACGGGCGTGAAGATGGTGTTCCCGCTCGTCACCTGCATCTTTCCGGCGATCTGGGTCGTGACGATTGGTCCGGCCGCCATTCGATTCGTCACCGTGCTCTTTCCGATGGTGGAGAAGACGAAGTGAAACGGCTCCTGGCGAGGAACGTCAACCTGAACTCGGTCATCGCCGATAAGGTCGGCGTCGCCGCCACGCGCGTCGCGCGACGCACCGGTCTCTTGAACCACGAGCGCCTGGAGCCGGGTGAAGCGTTGTGGATCGTGCCGAGCCGGGGTGTGCACACCTTCGGCATGAAGTTCACCATCGATGTCATTGCGCTCGACGAGCGCGGCGTGATCATCGACTGCGTGCCCAACATGAAGCCTTGGCGGATTCGCTTTCCGCGCCGCGGTACTGCCGGCGTTCTCGAGCTGCCCGCCGGTCGCGTGGCGGCGTCCGGCACCGAGATCGGCCATCGCATCCTGTTCGAAATGATTTCGATGGGCGACCTCGCGGATCGGGCACAGACCAAAAAAGGGGACGGCCCCATTTTTTCACAAAAGAAGGGGACAGCCGACGTGCTTGACTCCGGGGGGGTTGCCTGATGAGCGCCACGATCGCGACATTCGAACACTCGGGGCGCCTCAACGCACCCGCGCCGCCCGCGCCGCCACAGACGATGGCCGAGACGGGCCTGCACTCGGACACACTGTCGCAGCTGATGCTGAAGACGCTCGTCTCCGGCGAGAGCAGCGGCACGCAGCTCGCCGATGCGATGCGACTGCCCTACTCCGTCCTGGACGCGATGATCCAGCACGCACGCGTCGAGAAGCTGATCGAGGTGCGCGGCGCGAGTGGCACGGGCAACGCCGGCTACCGCTACGCGCTGACCGACCTTGGCCGCGACCGCGCGATGCAGTTCCTGGACATCAGCCGGTACGTTGGTCCCGCGCCGGTTCCGCTCGCGCAATACAACGCCTACGTCCGCGCGTGCATGGCCGCGCGCCCATGGATCGATAAAGACTGCCTCTCGCGCGGCTTCGAGAGCCTGATCGTCAGCGCGGGGATGTACGACCTGCTCGGCCCCGCGGTGAACTCGGGCAAATCGCTGTTCCTCTATGGCGCGCCAGGCAACGGCAAGACCGTTGTCGCCGAAGGGATCGGCCGCGCGCTCGGCAGCGACATGCATACGCCGCATGCGATCGACGTGGACGGCCAGATCATCACGATGTACGACCCGGTCAACCACGTATCCACCGCAAAGGCGGGCGCGGGACAGAGCGTGGTTGCGGTTGCCGCGCACGATCGTCGCTGGGAACAGATCCGGCGCCCGGTCGTGGTCGTCGGCGGCGAGTTGACGCTCGAGATGCTCGACCTGACCTTCAACCCGATCTCCAAGTTCTACGAAGCGCCAATCCAGATGAAGGCCATCGGCGGCGTGTTCGTCGTCGACGACTTCGGGCGCCAGCGCATTCCGCCGCGCGACCTGCTGAACCGCTGGATCGTTCCCCTCGAAAGCCGGGTCGACTTCCTGACGCTGCACACGGGGCGCAAGTTCGAAGTCCCGTTCAACGTGTTCATCATCTTCGCGACCAACCTGAAGCCGGAATCGCTGGCCGACGAGGCGTTCCTCCGCCGCATCCCGTACAAGATTCGCGCGAAGAATCCCACGGCGAGCGAGTACACCCAGATCTTCGACCTGGTCTGCCGCAAGCGCAACGTGGCGTTCGACCCCGTGATGGTCGAGTACCTCCAGCGCAAGTATTACCAGCCGCGCAAGCTGCATATGCGCGCCTGCCATCCGCGCGACCTGGTGGAGCAGGTGATCGACATGTGCCGCTACCAGCAGCGCGAGCCGGCGATCACCCGCGAGCTGCTCGACGCGGCGTGCGCGAGCTACTTCCTGGAAGAAACCGAATCCCAGGGAAACGAGCCATCATGAAGCGCCTCGCCTTCGCCCTGCCCGTTGCGTTGACGCGCGGAGTGTCGCTCCGTCCGGTCCGGTTCGAAGCCTCGCGCGGGCCGGCGCGCCAGCGCGACTGGGGGGAGCTCGCGTCGAAGGCGACCATCGTCACATTGTTCTCGATGATGGCGATGCGCATCTCCACGGACTTCGCGAGAACGGGTCACGTCACCGGACTGCTGCTGGTGGCGAGCGAAGCGCTCGTGGTCGTGCTGACCGTGTTCCGGCGGTCCGCCGGGATCGTGGACCGGAGCCTGCGCGCGCGGATACTGACGATGATGTCGATGTTCGGGCCGCCGCTCGTGAGACCGGCTGTTGCGTTCGTCCCGGTGACCTCGGAGGCCGTGACCGTTCTCGTCTCGGCGGTCGGCCTGCTCATCGTGATCATCGGCAAGCTGTCGCTGGGGCGCAGCTTCGGGCTGACGCCGGCAAATCGCGGCGTCGTGTCGACCGGGATCTATCAGTTCGTGCGGCATCCCATCTATCTTGGCTACCTGATCACGCACATTGGTTTCGTGCTCGCAAACCCGCTCGACTGGAACCTGTCGGTGCTCGCGGCCGCCGACCTTGCGCTGGTCATGCGCGCCCGCGTCGAGGAACAGACGCTGGCCAAGGACAGCACATATCGCGAGTACATGCAGCGAGTCCGGTTCCGTCTCGTGCCGGGGCTTTTCTAACGAACAGAGGGTTCCTGGAGTTCCACGGTTCCAGGGTTCCTCAGGTTCTGGTTCCCCAGGTTCTGGTTCCCCAGGTTCTGGTTCCCCAGGTTCTGGTTCCCCAGGTTCTGGTTCCCTAGGTTCTGGTTCCCTAGGTTCTGGTTCCCTGTGTTCCGCCCTCCGTCGTGCTATCCACGTTCTGTGTTCCCGCCGTTCTGTGTGCCCGGCTCGCCGCCGGGATCCAAACTCAGTTGAACGTTCGAACCAGCACCGGTTGAACGTTCGATCAGCACCGGTTGAACATTCGAAGCAGTACCGGTTGAACGTTCGATCAGCACCGGTTGAACATTCGAAGCAGTACCGGTTGAACGTTCGATCGGCACCGGTTGAACGTTCTAACCAGCACCGGTTGAACGTTCGATCAGCACCGGTTGAACATTCGAAGCAGTACCGGTTGAACGTTCGATCAGCACCGGTTGAACATTCGAAGCAGTACCGGTTGAACGTTCGATCAGCACCGGTTGAACATTCGAAGCAGTACCGGTTGAACGTTCGATCGGCACCGGTTGAACGTTCGAACCAGAACCAGTGGAACCTTTCGAACCAGAACAGGGAACCTGCGGAACTCCGGAACCCGGGAACCTCCTCACGATCGCAGCGCCAAGCCTCCTTCCTTGAGAACAGCAACCGTGGCCCCGAGGTGCGTTTCCGGCGCGTCATAGAAGGACACGACCAACGGGTGCCGCTCGAGAGCGGCCTGCACGATTCCGCGCTGGATGCCTTTGCCGCGGCCGTGGATCAGCCGGACCTCCCGGAGCCCGGCGCCGTGCGCAGCGATCACGTACTCCTCGACGAGGGAGGGGATATCGCGCGGGTGGAACGTGTGCAGATCCAACTCGCGGCCGATAGGTACTTCATGCGGTCCGTCCGCATCCTTCATTGCTCGCGCGCCATCCTGATCCGGCGGGCGCCCTTGACCAGGCGCTGCTACTTCTTCTGATACGTCGCCGTCACAGCTGTCGAAATTCCTCCGCGCGCCGTAAAATCGCCGATGACGGTCATGCGGCGCGGGCTGCAGGCGGCGACGAGATCGTCAAGGATCTGATTGGTCACCGCCTCGTAGAAGATTCCCTTCTGGCGAAAATCGACGAGGTAATATTTCAACGATTTCAGCTCGATGCAGCGCTCATCCGGCGTGTAGGTGATCCGGATCTCGCCGAAGTCCGGCAACCCCGTTTTAGGGCACACGGACGTAAACTCCGGGCATCGAATCGCGATCTCATAATCGCGGCCGGGCTGCGGGTTGGGAAACGTCTCGAGCGGCGGCATCGAAAAATTGTAGCATTCACGCCCGAAAATCGCGGTTTTTCGCCCGCGCGTGATTGACACCGCAAAAAAAAGCGCGCTAGGATACCCCCTGATTTATCCCGGTATTTCTCCGCTGCTGCCGCACGCGCGCGCGGCCGTCACGCGGCAGTTTTGATGAGCGCGCCCAAGCAAGGGGAATAGCCGATGGCAGAAGCCCGCAGGATGGGCAAATCCGAACTCTTCTCGCACTTCGCGGATCGGTTCGAGGTGAAGCGGACGCAGGCGCGCGAGTTCTTCGACGAGCTCAACGTGCTTGCCGAGAAAGAGCTCAAGCGCTCGGGTGAGTTCGTGCTGCCGGGGATGGTGAAGCTGGTGGTTCAGAAGCGCAAAGCGCGGATGGGCCGCAACCCGGCGACGGGCGAGGCGATCAAGATCCCCGCGAAGACTGTCGTGAAGGCGCGCATCGCGAAGCAGCTCAAGGACGCTGTTCTCCCCCGCAAGTAGGCCGGGTCTCTACAGGCTGCTGACATAACCAGAGCCTGCATGCCGCATGTCAAATGCCCAATGCTGAATTGAATCAGTGTTGGCATTTGGCATTTCAGCGTGGCCATTGACGTGGCTTTCCAGGAACCCGTGAGACCCGGCGGGATCCTTGTCTTCAGACCCGGCGTCGCTGAGCCGAGCCCTCGCGAGCCGGTGGGGCCGGATTGGAATCCGTCCTTCTTGTTACGCCGCTTCCGAGCGCCGCCCCGCCAGCGCGCGGCTGTAAACCGTCGCCGGCGCCAGCCGCGCCACCTTGGCTTCCAGACTCATCATCGAGTCGTCGTCGAGGATGATGCGGTCCCCCGCATCCAGCACGACCTCACAGCTGTAACGGCGCGTCCCTCGCGCGGTCTTCTGCTCGAAATAATGCGCAACGTAGACATGGCCGTCCACGTCGATCTCGCTCGATTCGATCAACTTGCGAAACATCTCATCCTCCAAGAACCGGTGAGCCTTGACCGGTGATGAACCCGTGAAGCGGTGAACACTGATCCGGTAATCGTGATCCGGTAAGCGTGAACCGCTGAACCGGTGAACCGTGAACCGTGAACCGTGAACCCGTGAACCGGTGAACCGTGAACCCTATCCGGCAACGAGCGCGATCGGGCGCGCCTCGGTCCGCGGGAAATCAATGACGAACGTCGTTCCCTTGCCCACCTCGCTGGCGACCGCGATGCTTCCGCCGAGCTGCTCGACGATCTTCTTGGAAATCGCGAGGCCGAGGCCGAGGCCGCGGCGCTTCGTCGTCACGAAGTCTTCGAAGATCGCGTTGAGCCGATCCGACGGGATGCCGCAGCCGGTGTCGTAAACGCGCACCTGCACGCGCGTGCCGTGTCCTTCGGTCGCCGCGACGACGAGGCCGCCGGGCGCCGTCGCCTGGATGGCGTTGAGGATCAGGTTGCGGTAGACGCGTCCGAGCGCGAACACGTCGCCTTCGATATAGAGCGGCTGCGACGCGAGCTCCGCTTTCAGCGTCAACCCCGCGGTCTCGGCGTGCGGCAGCATCGCTTCGATCGCGTCCGCCACGGATTTGTTCAGATCCACCGGGAAGCGCTCGAGCGGAATCGGCCGGGCGATGTTGCGCAGATCGTCGAGCACGCGCTTGACGATCACCATCTCGCGCTCGACCGTCCGCCGGAAGGTTTCGCGATACTCCTGGTCGTCCGACATCTTCAGGATCAGCTTGCAGCTGTTCCCGATGTTCTGAATCGGATGTGACAGGTCGTGCACGAGCCCCGCGGCGATGCGTCCGAACATCGCCTGCCGCTCCTGCTTGCGCACGTCCTCCCGCAGCTCCACGAGCCGATCCGCCATCGAGTTGAACGCGTCGCCAAGCTCGCGGATTTCGTCCTGCCCCGTCATCTGCACGCGCGTTTCCCACTTGCCTTCCGCAATCGAGCGTGTGACCCGCGTCAGCGCGAAGATGCGCTGGATGAAGGTGCGGCCCCAGAAGTAGCCGACGATCATCGTGACGAGAAGGGCGAGCGCGATCGCGGTGAGCAGCTGGCCTTCGAGCCGGCGCGTCGTCGCGAACGCCTCCGTCGTGGGTTGCTCCACCACGATGGTCCATCCGGTCTCTCGAACGGGTGACGCGACGGCGAGCATGTCCTCGCGTGCTTCATTCAAATACTGTGTTGCCGGGACGCCGCCGGCGCGAAAAGCCGACACGAACTTCAACGCGGCGTTGGTGGTGGCTTGCTCGCTGCTGGCGATGCGCCGTTTCTCGTCAGGGTTTCCGTGAGCGATCAGTCGCAGGTCCTCACCGACGATCAGGGCATGACCGCTCGCGCCGACACGAATGTTGTCGACCATGCGCCACAACTGCTCGAGCGCAATCTCCCCCACGACCCAGCCGGTGTTCTGTTGCAGCCTCGTGAGCTGCACGGCAATCGTCGTCGTCGGGAGGAAGTCGTCGTCGACTCGAATCGGTGCAATGTAGATTCGCTTCGCGGCGTGAGCCGCCGCTTCTGGCAGCGCCACTCGACTCTTTCCAAGCGCGCTCGACGCAAGGACATTTCCAGATGAATCGAACAAGGTGATTTCCCGAAATTCCGGGAACGAGAGCACGTAGTCCTTCAACATCCGATCCTGCTGCCATGTCGCCAACGCCGTCGCCGTCAGCTCGGACCCGAGGGATTGCAGAACCCGGATGTTGTTCGTGACGTACAATTCGATCTGCTCGGCGACTTGGCCCGCGACCTTCAGATTCCCTGCCCTGACAGATTCGTTGTTCGCGCGTCGCAAGGACGTCACAGACACGGCGCCGTACACCATGAGGGGCGCGATCGCCGCTGTGGCGATGAGCAGAACGAAGCGCGACGTGATGCGTCTCATCGCGATACGGATGCTGGCGCTGCCACGGGACGCCACTGCCACACATTGCTGAGGATGTCCCGATTGGGCTCCGCCCGCACGTCGAACTGTGCCGACACAGCGCGCGACTGCATCTGCCACGCGAGGAAGGCGGCAGGCGGGTCCTCCGTAAAGACGCGCATTAAATCCACGACGCCGCGGCGAACCTCATCGTCCGACCGCGCCCGCCGGATGCGTTCCAGCGCAGAATCAGCCGATTGGTAGCCCGAATTCAGCACGACTTGACCGCTCGGTGAATGCCAGAAGCGGTAGACCCAGCTCAATGAGCGGCCCGCCATTTCGATCAGCAGCGCATCGAACCTGCCCGACAGCGCGCGCTCGTCGAACGCGGTGGCGCTCAGCGGCTCGAGGCGCATGTCGATGCCGATGTCGGCGAATTGTTTCTGCAGCACGAGTGCGAGCCGCTCGAAGCGCGCGTCCTCCGCCCAGACTGCACACGTGAACGAGAATCTGCTCGGCATCTGCCCGGCTGTGACGGGCGGGATACGATAGCCGGCGGCATCCAGCCGAAGCCGGGCCGCATCGGGATTGAATGTCGTTGATTGCGCAGACGCGATGTATGCCCAGTGGTCCGGCCAGATTGGCCCCTCGGCAGGCCTTCCACGGCCTCTCAGGCCCTCCTGCACGAGCGCGTCTTTGTCCAGGGCTTCATTGATCGCCCGCCGGACCTGCGCATTCTTCAACACGGGATGGCGAACGTTGAATATGAGCGGAATGTAATACGCACGCGGAAACTTATAGGTGTTCACCGCGGATTCCGCTTCGACGAACTCCACCGCGTCCCTGCTGACCTCGTACAACATGTCGAGACTACCGCGCATCATCGATGCCCACGCCTTGCGCTGCGTGGGGTACGTGTCGATCTCCACAGCATCGATGGCTGGACGCCCCCGATAGAACTGATCGAAGCGCCGGAGCAGCGTCTGCTGACCACTTTGCGACGCGAGTTTGAACGGTCCGGTTCCGATGTCCGATTTCCCGGGCATCGCGATCGAGACCAGGGCCAGGTCGGGGAGGAGGAACGAGTCGGGCTGCGTGAGTTGGAGCGTCACGGCGTCTTCGCCGGTCACCGAGACCGATGAGACGCTCGCAAAGCTCGACACCGAATGCGCCGCGATTCGGGCGCGCAAGGCTTGCGCCACCACCTTGGGTGTGAGCGGCGTCCCATCGTGAAAAAGAACGTCGCGACGGAGCTTCAGCTGCAGCTTCGTGCGCGATTCGTCCCAGGCCCAGTCCTGCGCCAGCCGCGCGACCTGGCTGCCATCCATTTCATTCGTCAACAGAGGTTCGGTGGTGAGAAGCGGGATGAGGGTCCTCAGGCCTGTGCTCGTCGTCTGTCCCGCTGGAAGGGACACTCCGATTCGCAGTGTCGCCGCTGTCGGACCCCTCTCCTGCGGTCGAGCACACCCCGCACCACACACACCGACCGCCGTGACAAGTAAATATGCCGCCGCACCGAGCTGGCGCTGATTCCGCACAGAAATATCGTACCCCGGATTGCCGGCCGTACGCCGTGCAGACTAGAGGCCTACGGCCTCACTTCGATTTCGAAATCGAAGGCTCGTCAACGATCCATGGACACGCTGCCATTGTCTTGACCTTGCCGTCGCCCTTTTTCACGATTGTAATTTTCACGACCGCCTCCATTCAACCCAATGAAACCAGGTTTACCGCAGCGTCTACTTGCTCTTTGCGATGGCGGGCTCGTCGACGATCCAGGGGCAGGCCGCCATCGTCTTCACCTTGCTGTCGCTCTTCTTGATGATCGTGATTTTCATGACGCAGACTCCTTGGCGCGCCCGGCGCGCCGACTCGAATTGACGATTAACGACCTGCGACTCGCGAGTGATGGGCTCGCGCGTCAGCGCAGATTGTCGACGGCAACGTCGACGAGCCAGGGACGAAGCGTGCCGTTCTTTTTGGGGTCCTGAGTCTTCTTGCCTTTCATCGTGGGCTCCTTTCAGGGACGGTTGACAGTGGTCGGTTGCGTGCCCGCCGAAAGCGGGCCGGTGATCTGTTAATTCGCCGCCGCGAGCTCCCGCGCGGCATCACGCGCCAGGGTCACCACGCCGGCCTTGAAGCTCGTCTTATGACAGTTGGGCGCGTGCATGTCGCCGAGCTCGGCGTGCGCGGCGACGGTGCAGCCTCCCGCGCAGACGGGAATGAATGCGCAGTCGTTGCACTCGGTCCACGCCTGCAGGCGGTCGAAATTGCGGAGCGCCTGCGTGCGATACGCCTCCTCGCGGCCGTCGATGTGGCCGATCGACTGAAGCGCGTCTCCCGCGAACCCGGGGCACGCGAAGAGCGAGCCGTCAGGACCGATCGTGTGCGCGTTGTTCTTGTGGATCTCGCACGGCCCCATGTGCACGCCGTCCGCGGTCGCGAAGCCATGCTTCTTCGTCTCGTCGCGCAGGAACGCCATCTTCTCGTCGACGAAGTTGCACGTGTCGCAGACGCGGCTGACGCCGGTGCCCGCCGAGGTCATGCACGCGCCGTTCAAGGGCTTGCCGTCCTGGGCGACTGCCGTGAGCGGGATGAGCCCCTTCGCCGCGGTCTGCGTCTTCGCGCGGATCACCGGCTTGAAGGTGACCTTCGACAGCTTGCTGGCGAAGTCCTGCTCGCTCAGAAAATCCAGCAGTGCCGGGTAGCTGTCCACGCTGTCGGCGTCGAAGTTGCCGCCCACGGCGATCTTCGTAAGGTGGGCGACCTCGTGGACGTTTTTGATGATCTTGTCGAACGTCCCCTGCCCTCCGCGCAGCGGCCGCATCCGGTTGTGCGTGTCGCGATCGCCGTCGAGCGTGATCTTCACGCCATTGAGCCCGTAGCGATTCAGCCGCTCGACCACGTCGCGCGTGAGCAGGAGACCGTTGGTGATGACGTTGATCAGGAGCTGCACGCCGCGCGCCTCGCACGACGCGTGCAGCCGCGCCGACAGGTAGTACATGACCGGCAGGTTCAACAGCGGCTCGCCGCCGAAGAACGTGAGCACCAGGCGCCCCGGGCCCACGCGCTCGAGCCGCGACTCGGTCCACTCGGCCACGCGCGCCGCGGTCTCCATCGACATGCGCGCGGCGGTCTTGTTGTAATCGCCGTGATCCCCCTGGATGCAGTAGTCGCACGCGAAGTTGCACTGGAGGGTCGTCAGCACGGTGACCTTCAGCGTGTCGGTCCCTTCGCGGACCTCGCGGAAGAAGGTCTCGAGGTCGCGACGCTCCTGCGCGCGGTCGGTCACCACGAACCCGTGGGCGGCGAGCTGTTCAAGCGTGGCGCGCTCGGTTTCCTCGCGCGGCGATTCGCCGGCCGCGAGCCGATCGAGCAGTTCGACCACGTCGGGCGTGACCATCACCTGCGCGTCTGTGAAGGTGTTCATCAGGAACACCTCATTGCGCTCCGCCACGGGCACCTGAACATTAAACATCGAGGGCTGCATGCGAACTCCATCGCCGGCGGGCGCGGTGCCGGCTTCTCCCGGTCTATTCCGTTGCGCTTGCTGAGTTGTGGATTGCGTTAGATCGCCCAGGCCGTTCGCAGAGCGGCGTTCGTGAAAACTGCAACGGATGTTCCGTGAGCCGCAGAGATGTCGAAAGAGTCCTATCCAGCTGTTCTCCGTGATTGGTCCATGTGGAAATTCCTGAGGCGTCGATCGGACTCTTTGGATCAGGCGTAGTGCGCGGTACGCGCGCAGCAGGGGTCACTACACCCTTTCAGCGGGCAATCCGTTGGCCGCTGAGGTCAAACGGTTAGCCGCCCACAGGTCAACCGTTCCGCTCAGCCTGTGCGCGTGCTGCTCGACCGTGCACGCGCTACGCGCCGCGGAGCTTCTTCGCGAGATCGCGGAGGTCGAGGCGCGCCATCTTGTGCTTGAGGGTGCTTAGAGGAATCCCGAGATACCGGGCGGTCGCGGTCACGTTCCAGTCAGACTTCTCGAGCGCGCGCAGCATGAAGTTGCGCTCGAAGGTGTCGCACGCCTCCTGGAACCGCGTTTCGTCGGTCGTGGACGCGGCGTCGAGCTTGGCAAAGTGATATTCGAGCGGCAGGTCCTCGTCGGTGATCCATTCCTTGTCGGTCATCGCGACGAGACGTTCGATCAGGTTCTCGAGCTCGCGGATGTTGCCGGGCCACCAGTACGACGCGAGAATCCTCAGCGCGGAATCCGCGATCCCCTTCACCGGCTTTCGGAACTTTCCCTTGTAGCGACTGAGGAACAGGCGTGCCAGCTCCGGAAGATCGTCGATGCGATCGCGCAGCGGCGGCATCCGGATTGGAATGACGTTGATGCGGTAGTAGAGGTCCTCGCGGAAGCGCGCTTCCTTGACCGCCTTGTCGAGATCGACGTTGGTCGCGGCAATGAGGCGGAAATCGGTGCGAATCGGCTTCGTGCCGCCGACGCGTTCGATTTCCCCTTCCTGGATCGCGCGCAGCAGCTTGGCCTGCAGATCGAACCGCAGATCGCCGATTTCGTCGAGGAACAGCGTGCCGCCTGCGGCCAGCTCGAATTTCCCGAGCTGCTGCTTGTGTGCGCCCGTGAACGATCCGCGCTCGTGGCCGAACAGCGTGCTCTCGACCAGTTCGTGCGGGATCGCCGACATGTTCACCGCGATGAACGGCGCCTCGCCGCGCCCCGATTCCCTGTGCAGCAGCCGCGCGAGCAGCTCCTTGCCGGTGCCGCTCTCGCCGAGGATCAGCACCGTCGCCGAGAGCTTCGCCACGCGCTGCACGAGATCGACGATGTCGCGGATCTGCTTGCTCGGCCCGATCAGGAACTCGCGTTCGCTCTGCTCGGCGACCTGCGCGCTCAGCGTGATCACCTGCCGGTTCAGGTCCTGGCGCTCGCACGCGTTACGGACGAGCGATCGCAGCTCGTCGTAGTCGAAATTCTTGGTGATGTAATGGTAGGCGCCGTGCTTCATCGCCTGCACGGCGGTCTCGACCTCGTTGATGGCCGAGATCATGATGCACTCGATCAGGCTGTAGTTCTCCTTGACGATCCGCAGCACGTCGAACCCGCTGATGCCCGGCAGACGCACGTCGAGCAGGATGAGATCGACGTCCTCGTTCTTCAGCAGCGCGAGCGCCGCCTCGCCGCTCGACACCGTCACGACACGGTAATCGCGCTTCAAGATCGCGGTCAGGGTGTCCCGCATGCCTTGATCGTCGTCGCAGATCAGAATCGTCTTAGTGGGCCGGGTCATGGGAAGTTTCGGGCATTCTATCAGGGCTCCAGGCTTCAGGCTCCCGGCTGCAGGAGGCGTCAGGCTCCGGCTGCAGGAGGCCTCAGGCTCCGGGCTGCAGAGGCGTCAGGCTCCGGGCCGCACAGGGCTTCAGGCTTCGGGCTGCAGGAGGTTTGGTTAGGGCGCCTCGGGAATTCCCTGAAGCCTGAAGCCTGAAGCCTGAGCCTGAGGCCCGAAGCGCCCGAGGCCCGAAGCCGTGATAGCTTGAAACGGTTATGCTTTCGTGGACTATCGCAGGCGTGGCAGTGATCTTTGCCTGGGCGGCGTGGACGCGGGCGGGCCGCGTGTCGAGAAAGCTCGAGGCGCTCAACCAGTCGTACTGGGAATTGCGCTACGACTTCACGCGTCTTAGATCACAGGTGGCGCGGCTCGACCCGGCGGTGCCGGACGAAGAAGACCGCGCGCCCGGGCCGGCAGCGACAGAGACGGTGGCGTTCGTACCCCTGTCGTCGATACGGAAGAAAGACTAGGGTCCCGCTTCGCGGCTTTGTCGTGGCAAGCCGACGTTCGAACCTCGGATCTCCGACCCGCGGACCTCGGACCTCGGAGCTCGGACCTCGGAGCTCGGACCTCGGAATACGCATGTCCAACGAATACGACGTCGTAGTGATCGGGTCCGGAACGGGCGGCTACGTCGCTGCCATCCGAGCCGCGCAACTCGGCCTCAAGACGGCAGTCGTCGAGCGCGCGCCCGTCCTCGGCGGCACCTGCCTCAACTGGGGGTGCATCCCGACCAAGGCTCTGCTCGAGCACGCGCATGCGCTCAAGATTGCGCAGGACTGGAAGGAGTGGGGCCTGACGATAGGCGAGGCGGCCCTTCGACAGGGCTCAGGGCAGGCGATCGGGATCGACATGAACCAGGTGCAGGCTCGCAAGGACAAGATCGTCAAGGGCCTCACCGGCGGGGTCGAATTCCTGTTCAAGAAGAACAAGATTGATTGGATCAAGGGGTCCGGCCGGCTCGCAGGCAAGGGCACCGTCGAGATCGCCGAAGGCGACAAGCAGACGCTCGCCGCCAAGAAGGAGATCATCGTCGCCACCGGCTCGCAGCCGCGCAGCGTCCCGGGCGTCGAGGTCGATCGCAAGCGGGTCATCACGAGCGATGAAGCGATCGGCCTTCGCGAGATTCCGGCGTCGATCGCGATCCTCGGCAGCGGCGCCGTGGGTGTCGAGTTCGGATCGATCTTTCGCCGCTTCGGCAGCGACGTCACGATCATCGAGCTGCTCCCGCGCCTCGTGCCGATCGAAGACGAAGCTGTGTCGGCCGAGCTCGAGAAGTCGTTCAAGCGGCAGGGGATCAAGGTACTGACCGGCACGAAGGTGACGGGCGCGAAGAGCGGCGCGAAGAGTATCGATCTCGACGCGCAGACACCGGATGGCAAGACGGCGAAAATCAGCGCGGATTACCTGCTCGTCGCGACCGGCCGAGGACCAGTGACGGACGGACTCGGTGCTGAAGAGGCAGGCCTGAACCTGGAACGCGGCTACATCCGCGTCGACGGGCAATACCGCACGGGCGTTCAGGGCATCTCGGCGATCGGCGACGTGATCACGTTCGACAAGCCCGGGCATCCGCAGCTCGCGCATCTCTCGTCGGCCGAGGGCGTCGCGCTCGCCGAACGGATCGCCGGACGGGAGTTCCGCGCGATCAACTACGACCAGGTCCCCGGCTGCACGTATTGCGATCCGGAAATCGGGAGCGTGGGCCTGACGGAAGCGGAAGCGAAGCAGCGCGGCTACGACGTGCGCGTCGGGTCGTTCAAGTTCGGGGTGCTCGGCCGCGCGAGGATCGCCGGCGAGACAGAAGGATTCGTGAAGATCGTCGCCGAGACGAAGTACGACGAGGTGCTCGGCGTTCATATGATCGGACCGCGCTCGACGGAGCTCGTCGCAGAGGCCACGCTCGCGCTGCGCCTCGAGTGCACCGTCGAAGAGCTCATTCGCACGATTCACGCGCATCCGACGATGTCGGAGGCAGTGGGCGAGGCGGCGCATGCGGCGCATGGAGCCGCCATTCACGCATGACGGGCAAATCGACGCTGAACGCCGATGAGTGGCGGGTCGCCGATCCCGATCGGCCATCAGACCTGCTTGCGCGCGAACAGCTCCTCGAGATGTATTACTTCACGCGTCTCGCGCGCGAAGTGGAGGAGCGGCTCGTCATTCTGTTTCGCCAGAGCAAGGTGATTGGCGGCCTCTATCGCAGCCTCGGCCAGGAAGGGGAGTCCGTCGCGACGGCGTATGCGCTGCAGCGCCGCGATGCCGTGCTGCCGCTCATCCGCAACATGGGCGCGTTGATGACGATGGGGGTCCGCCCGATCGAGATCTTCCGCCAGTACATGGCGAAGGGCACGTCGAACTCCCGCGGCCGCGATCTCAACATCCACATCGTTCACATGCCTGCGCCGGACACCCACGAGCCGGTGATTGTCGGACCAATCAGCATGCTCGGTGATTCGATCCCCGTGGCCGCAGGCATCGCGATGGGCGCGCGTATGCGGAATAATCCGCGCGTCGCGATGGCATGGATCGGCGACGGTGCGACCAGCACCGGCGCGTTTCACGAGGGAATGAACTTCGCGGCAGTGCAGAAGATCCC
>Ga0209686_1000149_pt1 | contig 34263 bp, 26 predicted proteins | sample GraSoiAngelo_126_FD_185883 | JGI IMG/M metagenome (GOLD analysis project Ga0209686, IMG submission 185883) | Grasslands soil microbial communities from the Angelo Coastal Reserve, California, USA - 14_0927_09_20cm (SPAdes) (version 2) | ecosystem: Environmental > Terrestrial > Soil > Grasslands ...
AATCTCGCGTCCCCCGATGATCAACGGGATGTCAATCTTCTCGGCCGCCATCGCCGTCAGCCGGGCTTTCAGCTCGGCGCGCTCCGGCGACCCGGGCGCATACGACTTGTTCGGCTCGTTGATGGGCGTCGGCACGCGTCGCACGCCGGCGAATGCGGCTTGCAGCGTGACACGGTCGCGCGACGGCGGAGCCATCGCGTTGAAATGCGTTTCGGCAGGAGAGGCGGGAGCATGCGTGGCCATTCCGTCATTTTACCTCCCGCCGCTTCACCGATGAGGCTGTCCCATTTATTTACGAAAAAAGGGCGCCGTTCCCTTTACTTGTAAAAAAGGGCCGTCCGCGTTTTTTGCTCGGGGCGTGGCGTTCGCGTTGCAGCCTTCTGGCTGTCGCCGTTAATCGGAAGGAAAAGCACATGGCTGATGCGGCTCGGAAAAAGCAGATGACGGCGTTGGAACGTGCAGCAGGAGCGGTGCCCTTGGCACGTTCAGTACGGTCGGTACTTCCACCGCTCGAGCCACCAGTTGTCGCCAGTACGCTCGAAGACCTGAAGGCCGATGTGCTCGCCGAGCTTGCGGTAACTCTCCCACTGCGCTTCGTCGAAGAACTGATCCGCGGTCGTCTGCTGCGGAAACGTCGGGTGGTGACGCGCGTATTCGCGCAAGTCGATCGGCTCGTCGCCCGTGATGCCAGGCTTGATGTACACGAGCCGCCCCTCGAACCCGTCGGGGTCCGGGTACCTGACGCGCGCGACAGCCGCGTGCGACGTTGCGCGCCGCGGATCCAGTTCGCGCGTCGCCACAGGCCGCAGCGATTCGAGCGGCCCGAACGCCGCGGGCAGTGTGTCGTCGACGGTGTCGAGGAACTCGATCTCGACGCCGAAATCCAATCGCGCTTTCCTCGTCAGGTTCGCCAATCCCTCGAACGTGTAGTCCTCGTCTCCTTCCGCATCGAGGACGATGATCAACGGCAGGCGGCGGCGAATGAGCTCGTACGCGCCCATGTTCTCGAAGTGGCCGCCATCGGACAGATACCAATGCCTCCGCGACGAGCCGGGAAAATGCGCGGTGAGCTCGTAGTAGAGATACGTGTGCACCGGAAACAAGCCCACGAGCACGCGCGAAAGCCGATCGGCTACGGTTCGACTGATGGTCATCTTCAGCGGACGGCGACGGGTCGGCACGCCCGAGTCCCACCAATACCCGAGGCGCACGTTGGCGAGACCGGCCAGCAGGCTCAGGCCAAGGCTGGTGCGGAATCCGAGGCCCGTTGAAAATGCTGCGCCGGAGATCGCAACCCATCGACCGAGCGAGAGCGGCTCGCCGGGGAACTCCTCGGGTATCTCCGCGTCCGCAGGGGGTAGCGCGGCCTGGACGCCGGCCGCGCGCCGCGATTGCGGCACTGGATACTCGAACATTCTGAACGCGGGTCCACCCGCCGTGTGCTTCGGATAAATCGCCGCCACTCGACGGGTGTGAAGCCGGCTCGGACTCTGGAGTCCCAGCCTCTGTAGCATGGTGCCTGTGTCGCCCGCAGCGGCGGGCGGCGCATCGGGGCCATATACGACGTGATGGCGCACCCCGGCGCTCACGCCCGCGGGACCGAGGGCCATGCCAATGCCTTTCCGATCCTGCTGCTGCACCTGCGACTCGCCGCTGAACGTCTCGTTGATCGTGACGTTCACGAGGTGCAGCGGCGCCGCGCGATCGTAGGCTTCAGCCGCTGCCGGATCCGCGGGCGTGGGCCAGTACCGATGCACCTCGATGTCGTCATCGGCAATCGGCTCGACGACGGGGACCCACGAGCCGCGGCGCCAGCGTGACGCATTCGTCGCGCCGAGGTACGCGCGAATGAGGCGAGCGCTATACAGCGCCTGGTGCGACGAGTAGTTCAGGAAATCGAAGTACCGTCCGAAGGCGAACGTCAGGAGCGAGGCGCCCCCGAGCCACAACCAGTAGACGTGCGCGCTCTGACGCTCCGGCGTCGCAGGACAGGTCGGCAGGGTCGAACGTGCGTCGTACGGATCAACGATCGTCTCGGGCGCGGCCGCCGAGCAGAATCGCCACGCGGCGGCGTGCGACAACAGATCGAAGCCGATCGCGAGCACCGCAACGATCAGCAGTCCGACGACCGTGGCGACAACGGTCAGCGACAGCGGTGGTCGCGTGCCCTGAGCCTTGCCACCGAACAGCACGACCAGCTTGCGGCCGTAGGCGCTGACGAAACCAAACACCGCGGCCATTCCCGTGAACCACGCCTTGAGATGTCCCGCCACCGCAACCGCATACATCGTCTGACCGATCGAATCGATCGTCACGATCAGCGCGACGATCCCGGCCGCGACCAGCCATCCGCGAAGATAACGCGTCAGGACGTTGCGCGCGAGCTGGCTCTGAAACTGCCCCGGATCCTCATCGCCTGACGGACGCCGGCGTGCGGTCGATGCCCATGTTGCGGTGCCGATGATTGCCGACAGCGATCCAACCACGAGCAGCACCCACGCGATGCTGCGCTCGATGATGCCAACGTCGGGCACGTGAAGCACGAGCAATGACACGCCAATCGCTGCGGGTGCGCCGTCGGCGGGATAGCGGATCGTCACGGCAAAGAGAAGGGCAAAGATCACGAGCTGCCATGGGCCTGTTCCGAGAGCGGCCGAGAGGGTGGCGAGCGGTGACCGGCCGGCGTAGAGAAGGCCCGCCTCGAGGCTGATCGCCACCACCCAGAGCAGACCGCGCGCAGGGTGTGGCCGCTCGGTGACGATCCAGTACGACCATCCAATCGCGAACGCGACCGCAAGGAGGAGCAGTGGGATGCCGGTCCACGGGCTCCACCAGATGTATTGGCTGAACGGCAGCGAGCGCACGAATGCCACGTTGTGCGCCTCGACCGTCGCTGCGAGCAGCGGTCGGGTGTGCGGAGCGAGAACACGCGGAAGCTGCAGTAACAGGAACAACGAGAGGAGCGCGGTCGCAATCACCGCCTGGACTGCCACCCAGTTGCGCATCAGCCCAGCGCCGGCGAGCAGGAGGTCACCGGATCCCTGTGGCGCCAGATACCGGCCGTTCTCTCGCAGCCACCGCAGAACGTTGCGTTCGGCGTCGATGAGATCGTTCGAGGGGTTCTCCGGTTTCTTCCCTCCGAGGATCCATTCGACGTCCTCGACGCGCTCGACGTAGTCGCGCGGCCGAAAAACGATCCGAAATAGCCGCCGCCGGACACGGTCGAGATGTAGTCGATGCACCGAAGCAGCTTTCGCGTCGCGAGCGCCTGGAACACGCCCAGCGCAAACGTCGCGCTCCGGATGCCGCCGCCGGAGATTGCCACGCCGATGCGGCTTCCATCGTCGCCCTTCGGGCCGCGCCGCCGCGCAATGAGCTGCGCTTCGAGGTCGGCCATTTCAGGAGGAAATCCACGGATGTGCGGCGTTGCCATCGAGTCGAGATTACACCGGCGTCACGCGTCGAGGGTCCTGGATCCTGATGCGTATCGATCCGTCGTCGGTGTTGATCCGCACGGATCGGTGGTCTATGGTTGCCGGCGTGACGTTCCGGCGCGCGCTCGGTCCGTTCGATGCGACCATGGTAGTGATCGGCGGCATCATCGGCGCCGGCATCTTCATCAGTCCTTACATCGTCGCCCAACGGCTTGACACGCCGCTGCTGGTGATCGGCGCGTGGGCGATGGGCGGCGCGATCGCGCTCGCCGGCGCGTTCTCGTACGCGGAGCTCGGCGCGTTGTTTCCAAAAGCGGGTGGGCAATACGTCTATCTTCGTGACGGCTTGCACCCGCTCGTAGGATTTTTGTATGGGTGGGCGCTGCTGCTCGTCATCGAGAGCGGCGCGATCGCTGCCGTTGCGATCACGTTTGCCACCTACGCGCTCCATATGGCGGGCGCGTCCGATGCCGCGCGCGTGCCGCTCGCGATCGCGGCGCTCGTGGTGCTCTCCGTCGTCAACTATCTCGGCGTGAAGCCTGGCAGCCGCGTGCTGAACGTGCTCGTCCTGCTCAAGGTGGCGGCGCTCGCAATCCTGATCGGCGCCGGCTTCCTCGTCGCCGCGCATTCGACCTGGCTGCAGGAGGTGCGGGCGGCCTCGGCGGCGACTCCATCCACGATCGTGGCGTTCGGCGCCGCGCTGGTCCCGATTCTTTTCGCCTACGGCGGATGGCAGAACGCAAATTATGTGGCTGAAGAGATCGAGGATCCGCGGCGCAATCTTCCGCTCAGTCTCATCGCCGGCACGGTCGCCGTCATCGCGATCTACGTGACGGCGAACCTCGTCTACATTCGAACGCTCGGCCTCACCGGGCTCGCGGGAACGGCAACGCCGGCGGCCGACGTCGCGCGACGGGTATTCGGAGCGCCTGGCGACCTTTTCGTCAGCGCGGCAATCGCGATCTCGACGTTCGGCTTCCTCAATCTGTCGATTCTCGCGCCGACGCGCGTGTACTACGCGATGTCCGCCGACCGGGTGTTCGTGCCGGCGCTCGCGCGATTGCATCCTCGTTTCCAGACGCCGGGACTCGCGATCATCGTGCAGTCGACCTGGTCGTGCCTGCTCGCGCTGTCCGGCACGTACGATCGACTGCTCAATTACGTCGTGTTCGCCGACTGGATCTTCTTCGGCCTGACGGTTGCGACGGTGCTCGTGTTCCGCCGCACGCTGCCGCTCGATCGCCGTCCTCCGGGCACGTATCGCGCGCCCGGCTATCCCATCGTGCCGCTGCTGTTCTGCGCGATTTCAGCGGCCATCGTGCTCAGCGTGGTGCGCGCCGATCCCGTTAGCGCCGCGCGCGGCGCGACCCTGATCGCGCTCGGCATTCCGGTGTACTACTGGTACGCTGCCATTCAATCGAAGGACTCGAAGCAAAAAGCCAAGGAATCGACGGAGCCTCTGTAATTAATATAAGGATCCTTCGATGCTTCGATCTTCCTTCGACGCTTCGATTGATTAAACGCCAACCATGACCGAGCAGACACTCAACGGCTCAGACGTTCGCTATCGCGCGCCCTATCTGGAATGGGCGAAGACACGCCCGTCGGCGGAGTTCGATCTCGCCGGCAGCAATATCCTGCCGTGTTCGCTCGACGACCTGCCTGGCGGTCGTGAGGCGATCGCGCTCTGGGGGGCGAACGACAACGGCTATGCGCCGTTGATGGAGGCGATCGCCGCACGCTATGGAGCGCAGGCGTCGCAGGTCACGACCGCGAGCGGCACAAGCGGCGCGAACTTCCTCGTGTATGCAGCGCTGCTCTCTCCTGGCGATGCAGTGCTCGTCGAGCGGCCCGGGTACGATCCCCTCCTGGGCGCGGCGCGCATGTTCGGCGCCGCCACGATCCGCTTCGATCGAACATTCGAGAGTGGCTTCGCGCTCGATCCAGACCGGGTCCGTCGCGCGATCAGCCCGCGGACGAAGCTGATCGTCGTGACGCATCCGCACAATCCCGGTGGCGTTGCCGCCGACGCGGGCGCACTGCACGAGATCGGTCGCCTGGCGGAGCAGCACGCCGCGCACGTCCTTGTAGACGAGGTGTATCTCGACGCCACGCCGCTGGCCTCGTCCCGAGGCGCCATTCGCGGCGACGTGTTCCTGAGGACGAGCAGCCTGACGAAGTCGTATGGCCTCTCGAGCCTGCGCTGCGGATGGGTGATCGCGTCAGAGGCGCTGACGTATCGTCTGCGTCGGGCGCGCGATATCGTCGATGGCACCGGGTCAATCGTCGCCGAGCGGCTGGGGGCGCTGGCGTTCCAGCATCTCGATCGTCTCAACGCGCGCGCACATCAGATCCTTCGGACCAATGCGCACCTCGTCGGCGAGTTCCTCGCGTCGCGCCGCGATCTTGAATGGGTACCCTCTGTCGGCACGGTTGTCTTTCCTCGCATTCGCGGCGTCAACGATGCGTCCGCATTCGCGGAACGGCTGATGAACGACACGCGCACGGCGGTCGTGCCCGGTCGCTTCTTCGAGGCGCCCGCGCATTTCCGTCTGGGATATGGAGGGGACACGGAGAAGCTGCGCGGCGGCTTGGAACGACTCGCCGGGGCGCTGGATGCGGGCGGCCGTTAGCCGGCAGACGCGGTGGTACGGAGAAGACGATCTCACGCATGGAAACGGCAGGAGGCGCGGAGCGCGCAGAAGGCTGCGGCGCCCACGTTCGCCGGACCGGCCTTACTGCGACATGCGGCCGGTCTTTAGAAGTCGAACGTGTGTGAAGCGCAGCGCTTCTTCAATGTCTTCTCCTCATCTCTGCGTCTCGGCGGTCTCTGCGTGAATCGTACGTGACAGGCGTACTCTCCCCTTTCAGATCACCACGCTCTCTCCAAAATCCAGCACGGTGAACTCCTCGTCAGAAATCCTGCGCTCCTCTAGCGCGCGATCGAGCGCGAGCAGGGGCTCATCTATCGCTTCGTCCGTCAGTTGGAACGTACCGAAGTGCATGCCGATACTGACGCGCGGCGCAACGTCGACATGCGCCTCGATGGCTTCGGTGGGATTCATGTGCACGGGACGCATGAACCAGCGCGGCTCGTAGGCGCCGATTGGGAGCAACGCGACGTCAATTGACGGGCAGCGCCGGCCGATCTCCTTGAAATGCGGGCCGTACCCCGAGTCGCCGGCAAAGTAGATCGTTTCGGCCGCGCTGTGCAGAACGAAACCGCACCACAGCGTGCGGTTGCGATCGAACGGCGTCCGAGCGGAGAAATGCTGCGCCGGCACGCAGGTGACGCGACGTCCTCCTCCAAGATCCGCTTCCTGCCACCAATCGAGCTCGATGACGTTCTCCAGCGTCAGCGCGCGCAAGTAGGAGCCAAGACCGAGCGCGGTCACAAACTGCGGCTCCGCGCCGTGCGCGCACCGGCGGAGCGACGACGGCTGCAGGTGATCGTAATGATTGTGGCTGACCAGAACGATGTCGGGCAGCGGGAGATCGTCGAGCGGAACGGCGGGCGGCCGTACCCGGCGCGGCCCGATACGGCCGAAGGGCCCCGCATGCGTGGTGAATACAGGGTCGGTCAAGATCACCGTGTCGGCCGTGCGGACCAGGAACGTCGAGTGGCCGATGAAAGTGACCGCCACGCGGCCGCGATCAACCGACGCGGGGGGCGGAGGATAGCACGCGAGTGGCACCTCCTCGGGCCATGGCGCCTTGTCGCGCGTGCGCTGCCAGGTGATCACGTCGGCGATCGATCGGTCGTCGTCAGTGTGGGGATTGAAGAACCGTTCGCCGTCGCAATGATCGGAGATAGGAAAGGTCACTCCTGGAATTTGTACACCAGCGCCGTCAGCAGCGCGACATCGTTGCTCTTGACGGTGATGGTCGGCGGCCGTGTGGCGTAGGTATCGAGCAGTTCGACCTTCAACTGCGTTCGCGTCGTGAGCGCGGCCGCGACACCCGCGGTGAACGTGTAGAGCGCGTCGCCGAAGTCGTCCGCCTTCCACAGCGCGTTGGACGCCTGCGTAATCGCCGCCGTGGTGGACAGCTTGTGCTCGAACTTGTCGGATCCGGTGAAGACCGGCGACGTGCGTCGATCGAGGCCCGGGTTCTTCTCCCACTTGATCCCCACGCCGCCATCGACCGACAGCGTCGTCATGGGCGCGGTGACGAGCTTGTAGCCGATGCCGACGCTGGGCGCGAAGAGGTAATCGATCTGCTTGAACTGGTCTTCGAGGAACTGAAGCTGACCGAACGCATAGACGCGCTTGGTGAGCGTCCGCTCGTTGCGACCCTCGAGAAGCAGGCGATCGACCGCGACCTTGCCGTTGTTGTCGCCGCGCAGATACAGTTCCTTGAACTTCCAGACACTGCCTGTCTTCGGATCGTCCGTGGCTTCGAAGGAGAGGTTGAGGTTGGTGGTCGCGGTGTTGCCGCGGTTGAGCGCCAGGCCAAAGCCCACGCTGCCCGACCATCCGGGAGGCGGCTCTGGCGGCGCCGCTGGTGGCGGCGGTGTCTGCGCGCGCGCCAGCCCCACGGTCGCCATCCATGTGCTCATCACTAGAAATCCCACGCGGCCAGCCGTGCCCGTCGCTCCCTTCATGATTCGCCGCTCCTGTCCGGTGCCGCACGCTTGCACGAACCGCGCCGTGGTACACTCCCCGCCTCCATGACAGCCGGGCATCCCGACGCGTTTCCGTTGACGCGCCACTCCGTTGTCCGTGCGATCGCCAGCGCGGATCCCGAGGCGCGCGCGCAAGCCTACGACGCGATCATCCGCAGTTACTGGCGGCCCGTCTATGCGTACATCCGCATGCGTTGGCGCCGCGATCCGGCCGACGCGCAGGATCTGACGCAGGAGTTCTTCACGCGCGCGTTCGAGAAGGAGTACCTGGCGCGGTACGACGCATCGAAGGCACGATTCCGCACGTTCGTTCGAACGTGCCTCGAGGCGTTCCTTTCCAAGGATTACGACGCGGCGCACCGGCGGAAGCGCGGCGGTGGCGCGCGGATCGAGTCGCTCGACTTCGCGCGCGCGGATGCGGACCTCGCCGCCCACCTACGCAGCGACGCGGGGGATCCGGAGTCGTGGTTCCGTCGCGAATGGACGCGCGCGCTCTTTGCCGATGCGGTGGCGCGGCTGCACGCCGAGTGTGACGCGGCGGGGCGTCCGCAGGCGTTCGAGGCGTTCGTGCGATATGACATCGATGGTCCGGATGCGCCGGTGCGTCCGACATACGCAGCGCTCGCGCGCGACCTCGGCATGTCGGTGACGGACGTCACCAATCAGCTCGCGTGGGCGCGCCGGACCTTTCGAGCGGGTGTGCTCGATGCGATTCGCGCCTTCTGCGCGACTGACGAAGAGTTCCGCGCCGAAGCGCGTGACCTGCTCGGGGCGACGCCGGAGGACGCGCGGTGACCTGGCTCTCCGATCGCGCGCTTGGGCACCTCAAGTCGATGGCCGACCTGCCGGACTTCTCGGCGACGCGGTACGACATCGAGGAGGAGATCGGACGCGGCGGGATGGGGATAGTGTTTCGCGGTCGCGATCGCGAGCTCGCGCGCGAAGTCGCCGTCAAGGTGACGACATGGCCCGGCGCAGACGTCGATCGCCTGCGCGACGAAGCGCGCGTCCTCGCCGCGCTGGAGCATCCAGGCATCGTGGCGGTCCATGACGCGGGCCGCTTGCCTGACGGGCGCGCCTATTACGTCATGGCAATCGTGCGCGGCGAGCGCTTCGATGAGCGCGCGGCGCGCGTCACGCTGGCGGATCGGCTCCGGTTGTTCGACCGCGTTTGCGATACGGTCGCGTTCGCGCACGCTCGCGGGATTCTCCATCTCGATCTCAAACCCGCCAACATCATGGTGGGGCCTTATGGCGACGTCCGCGTCCTCGATTGGGGCCTCGCCCGTCTGGGGTCAGACCCCGGTCGTCCGATTACACACATGGCGGGGACGGAGGGGTACATGGCTCCCGAACAGGCGCGCGGGATCGTGGACGAGCGATCGGATGTTTACGCGCTCGGCGCGATCCTCCGCGGCCTGGTCGCGGCGGAATCCGCCCTACCTTCGCGCGACCGCGGCTCGGGCGTCCCCGCGACAGGCCGGCCCCTGCGCCCGCTGCACTCGATCGTGATGCGCGCGATGGCGGAAGACCCCACCAACCGATATGCCGACGTCGCATCACTCGCCGCTGACGTGCGACGGTTTGTCGACGGCCACGCCGTCGACGCGTATCGTGAGCCCGCCCTCGAACGGATCGCGCGTGTCGGGCGGACATATCGCACGGCGATCGCGCTGGTCTTCGCGTACCTCGCGATGCGGATCGTTCTGATCTTCTGGGGACGGTGAGCAGACTGACAGCTCGTCAATGCCGTAAAGGATTCAGCGGCGACCTGTAATAGAGAGTGTGGAGGGCTTCGTGAGCAAACCCGTACTCGGCCTCGTCCTCGGCGGCGTACTTGGGGTTTTCGACGGACTATCGGCGCTGGTTTCCGCCCCGAATGATCCCGCCGTCCGCGCGGGCATCGTCGGAATCGTCATCGGCTCGACGATGAAGGGAGTCCTCACCGGGCTCATCATCGGCTGGTTCGCAAAGCGGACGCAGTCGCTGGCGTCGGGAATCGCGTTCGGCCTCCTCGTCGGCGTGGCGCTGGCCGCGTGCGTGTCGCTGATGCAAAAGATGTCGGGACAGCCCGCGTATTACTGGCAGATCATGCTGCCCGGAGGCATCCTCGGCATAATCGTCGGCTATGCAACGTTCACCTACGGCGCACCAGCGCCGCGCCTCACGCGGACCGCGCAATCCTAACCACGGATCTCACGGATCTCACGGATCTCACGGATCTTACGGATCTTACCGATCAGATACCGTGGCTTCCGTGTAATCCGTGGTTGAGGTCACGCGCGAAAGAACGTCTACGGGTTCTCAGGTTCTGCAGGTTCTCAGATTCATAGGTTCGATCGCCGCCGCGGAGAACCCGAGAACCGGAGAACCGGCGTTACTGCCCCGTCTTCTTCGGCGTAGGGCTCTTCTTGCCCGGCGCAGCGGCGCCGCCAACCTTCGCGTTGGTGTCCTTCGCCATCTTCATGTGATCCTCAAGCGTCGGCAGCGTCTTGCCGGCCCACGCCTTCAGATCCGGATCCTTCGCGGCGGTCGACTGACGTTTGAACGCCGCGACATCATGCGTATGATCGGCCACCATCAAGCGCATATACGCCTTGTCGAACGCATCGCCCGACAGTTTCGCGAGGCGATCGCGTTCGGCCTTGTGCTTCGCGTCGAGCTCTGTCGGAAGGGTCACGTTCTTCTGCTGCGCCCAGTTTTTCAGCTCGTCGTTTGCCTTGCCGTGATCCGTCGCCATGCGATCGCCGAAGGATTTCACATCAGCGTTGGAAGCTTTTTCCTTCGCAAGATTGCCGAGCTCCACCTCGGCCATCCCACCGATGGCGGCTTCGTGTACGAAGTTATGATCGGCGGGCGCCAGCGTTCCGGTCGTGCCCGCCGTCTTCTGGCCCGCAGGCTTCTGGCCCGTCGTCTTCGGACTCGTCGTCTTCGGCCTCGGCTGCTGCGGCTTCGTCTGGTCTGGCGTCGACTGCGCCATCGCAGACACCGAGCCGAGCGCGCCGGCCAAGATCGCGATTCCCAGTACTTTCCTCATCTGTGTCCTCCACTCTCTGTTGAGACGGATAAAAAGCGGACGTCGCGCCGCCTGAAAGAAGTTCAATCTGAATCCGTGCAACGGTGATGCCCGGCAAGCATTGGAACGCGCGTCGGACACCGAGACTTCGGCAGGAGCTACCCTCAACGCTCAATCGGGCGGCATTCTTGTTGCGTTCTCCACAAGTAGTGGAGGGAAGCGGAGATGCGGAATGGCAGCTCAACGGAGAATCACGCGCTCGCGAAAAACGTCGTCGCAGGCGTGATCGGCGGACTGGTGGCGTCGTGGACGATGGAATATTTTCAACGCGCGCTCGGCCGGATCAGCGAGGACATGGGTGGCGCCGAGGGAGGTGGCGGCCAGCAGCATCGCAAACCGCAGTCCGAGCCGGCCACCTATAAGGCTGCCGACGCAGTTGCCGAAGCGGTCACAGGTGAGGAAGTTCCGCGCGAGTACAAGCCAGCTGCCGGCGCGCTCGTGCACTATGCATTTGGCGGCGCGGTCGGGGCGATCTACGGCGCGGCGGCGGCGCGCACGCCGGACGTCACGGCCTGGGGAGGTCTTCCGTTCGGCGCTACCGTGTGGCTGATCGCCGACGAGATGGGCGTGCCCCTCGCCGGTTTATCGAAAGCGTCGGCCGGATATCCCTTATCGAGTCACGTGTCCGCGTTTGCGACCCATCTTGTGTACGGCGCGACAACGGAGTGTATCCGCCGGACGATGATGCGGATCGTCTAGTAGCGGCTCAAGGCTCACGAACGATCGCTGAAACACCGAAGAACCGGATCCCTCGAGTTATCGGGTTCGACACCCTGATAGGCATATCCGCCACACCGCAGCCGTCCTGCCACGGCGGACGGCTGCCTACTCGCGTTCAACCAACGAGAAGTCAACAACTTACCGTCATTTTCCCTCCGCGCGTGTGGCCGGATTCTTGATGAGGGACTGCCAGCCCATGCATCCAGTTGCCGTGGACGGAAAATTCCTCTTGGCGGGAAACCGCCGGTTCCTCATAAAGGGAGTCACCTACGGAACGTTCGCGCCGCGGCAGGACGGGTCTCAGTACCCGCCCGCCGAGGTCGTCAGTCGGGATCTCTCGGCGATCGCGAACGCCGGCTTCAACACCGTTCGCGTCTATACGCCACCGCCGACATCGCTTCTGGATTGCGCGCAGGCTGAGGGACTCCGGGTGATCGTCGGCCTGCCGTGGACGCAGCACGTCGCGTTTCTCGACGGCCGCGCGATGAGTGACGGCATCCGCCGCGACATCGCGAGTCAGGTGCGAGAGCTCGCGCCGCATCCCGCTGTGCTGATGTTCGCGCTCGGAAATGAAATCCCTCCCGGTATCGTCCGCTGGCACGGCCGCACGCGGATCGAGCGGTTTCTGCGAGAGCTCTGCGACGACGCGCGGGCAGCCTCACCCGCGTCGCTCTTCACATACGTCAACTATCCGCCGACCAGCTATCTCGATCTCTCTCCGTTCGATCTCTACGCGTTCAACGTATACCTGCACCACGAACACGACCTGCGTCAGTACCTTGGCCGGTTGCAGAACCTGTCCGGCTCGAAGCCGCTGCTGCTCGCTGAAGCGGGTGCGGACAGCCTGCGCGAGGGAAATGAAGCACAGGCCGCGATCACCGCCATGCACGTGCGCACGGCATTCGAGGAAGGCGCCTGCGGCGCGGTCGCGTTCGCGTGGACGGACGAGTGGTGGCGAGGTGGATCTGACGTCACCGACTGGGCGTTCGGACTCGTGGATCGGGATCGGCGGCCGAAACCGGCGCTCGATGCTGTGGCGCGTGCGTTCCAGGATGCGCCGTTCTCCCCGTCCGTGCGCGCATCGTGGCCGCGCGTGTCCGTTGTCATCTGCGCGTACAACGCGGCCGACACCATCGGTGAATGCCTCGGATCGCTCGAGTCGCTGGAATATCCCGACTTCGACGTGATCGTCGTCAATGACGGGTCGAAGGATGCAACCGGCGCGATCGCGCATGCGTGGGCCGACGGTCACTCCGGGCGGCGGGTGATCGACGTGGAGAACGGCGGCCTCAGCCGCGCGCGGAACATCGGCCTCGACCAGGCGACGGGCGCAATCGTCGCCTACACCGACGCAGACGTGCGCGTCGATCCGTGCTGGCTCACATATCTCGTTCAGCCGCTGCTCAACTCCGAGGTCGTGGGGTGTGGAGGTCCTAACGTCGCGCCGGCTGACGATCCGCGCGTCGCGCAGTGCGTCGCCCGCGCGCCCGGTGGCCCGACACACGTGCTCCTCGACGACCGGATCGCCGAGCACGTGCCCGGCTGCAACATGGCATTCCGCCGCGAAGCGCTCCTCGCGGTCGGCGGCTTCAATCCCATCTACGTTCGCGCGGGTGACGATGTGGACGTGTGCTGGCGGCTGCAGGCGCGCGGATGCCGGATCGGTTTCGCGCCCGCCGCGCTGGTGTGGCATCGCCACCGCGGATCCGTCCGCGCTTACTGGCGACAGCAGGTCGGTTATGGCGAAGGAGAAGCCTGGCTCGCACTCAAGCATCCCGACAAGTTCGTTGGCGGAGACATGCTGTGGCGGGGGCGTATCTACAGCGCGCTGCCGTTCGTCCGCGGGTTGTACCGCGAGCGGCTGAACACCGGATGCTGGGGCACGGCGGCATTCCCCTCCGTCTATAACGTCGGCGCGTCGGGCGTCTCGTACCTGCCGGCGTCTGCGGGATGGATCGTGCTGTCGCTCCTGCTGCTGGCAGCGGGGGCGCTGCTCGACCGGTGGTTCGCCGACGTCGCAACCGCGGCGCTCGCAGTGGGTGCAGCCGGACTTGCCGCGTCGATTGCGCGCGCGGCGCAGTTTGCCGCAGGGGCCGAGCTGCCGATGGGCACGGTTGCGCAGCGGATGCTCGTCGGCTGGCTGCACCTCGTGCAGCCAATCGCGCGACTTCGAGGGCGCATCCGCGGTCGTTTCGCCGCGCCATCGGATCTCACCGCATCGGCCGCATCTACGACCGTGAAGTCGCTCCCGTCGATCGGCCGCGCCCTTGCGCTGACCGTGGGCATGCGCCTCGACCGACGCTTCTGGACCGAAAGCTGGACGTCGCTTCCGGCGCTGCTCGAGCGGCTCGTCACGGCGCTGCGGCACCAGCGCGGCGCCGGGCGCGTTGACGTGGATGAGGGATGGGCCGAGCGTTGGGACGTCGCGCTCCCGATTGGGGGCTTCGCGCGGCTCGAGGCGCGCGGGCTCGTTGAAGAACACGCGCGGGGCGCGTGCCTGGTGCGCACGTCGACACGCGTGAGGCTCACAGCCGTCGGAATCGCGGCGCTCGGCGGTCTTGCGGCGGGCATCGCCGGCGCGATGCTGCTCGAACGCGGCGGCAACAACGCCGGGTCGCTCGTGTTGGTCGTGATGTGCGCGTTGGCGCTGTTCTGGGCGCTCCGGCGCATCGTCCTTGCCAGCGCGCGAATGGGCGCGGCGATGGACCATGTGGCGTCGCTGAGCGGGCTGCTGCCGCTCGGCGAACGGCCGTCGTGGCGGCCCGCCGTTGCGGGACTCGCGGCCGGCACGCTGCAAGCCGCAATGATTATCGCGGTCGCCGCATTCTTCGTCATGACGGCGGCGCCCACGGTGTGGGATGCCGCCGACGATTATTTCCCCGCGCGGGCGAGGCCGGCGGCTCCCGTCGTGCGCCCCGCGTCCATCGTGATCGAAGCACCCGCCGTGCGCGTTGCGAAAGCGCCCGAGCGCCACGCGCCGAAAGGCGCAACGCCGCTACGTCCGCCCTTGACGCGGCGCGTCCCATCGGCTCTCTCCGATCGCCGGCGAACCTAGTCATGATTGATGTCTCGCTGGTCCGCTGGATCGCATCCTACATGCGGCCCTACCGATGGCGCCTCGCGCTGCTGGCGCTGGTGTCGGTGGTGGAGGTTGGAGTCGGTGCGTTGACGCCGTGGCCGTTGAAGGTCGTGGTCGACAACGTGCTGTCGGGGCAGCCGATGCCGCACGGGTTTCTGCCTCTCGCGAGCCTTGCGGACCACGTGAGTCCCGCGACCGTGCTGGCCGTCGTCCTCCTCGCGGGACTCGCGCTGCAGATTCTCGACCAGTGGGTCTCGATGCTGCACACGCAGATCCAGGTGCAGACGGGGCAACGCCTGGTGTTCGACCTGCGCGCGCGGCTGTTCGCCCACCTGCAGGCGCTCGACATGCGTCATCACACGAGCGTCAGCGCGGGCGACGCCGTGTACAGGCTCGATGCCGACGCGTACTGCGTTGACAACCTCGTGATGACGGGCTTGTTCCCGATGGGATCCGCGGCGCTCACGCTGATCGTCATGCTCGCGATCCTCGTGAAGATCGACCCCTTGCTCGCCACACTCGCCCTCATCGTCGTGCCGTTCCTGTACTGGCTGCTGCGCGTCTATACCGGACCGCTCGGCGAGCGCGCTGAGAGCGTGAAGGAACTGGAGTCGACGCTGTCCGAGCGCCTGTACGAAACGTTCTCGGCGATCCGGGTGGTGAAGAGCTTCGCGCGAGAGCGATACGAACAGGAGCGCTTCGGCACGCGGTCCACGAGCGCCATGCAGGCGCGCGTGCGACTCACCTGGGACGAGTCGCTGTTCTCCCTCGCCATTACCGCCGTCACGATTCTCGGCACCACGCTCGTGTTGTGGGTCGGCGGCCTGCACGTGCTCCGCGGGCAACTCACCGTCGGCTCGCTGCTCGTCGTCATCGCGTACCTCGGATCGGTGTATGGGCCGCTGTCCGCCATCGCGCACACGTCGGGATCGCTGCAGGAGGCGCTCGCGAGCACGCGACGGGTCCGTCGTACGCTTGCCCTCGAACCTGAAATGAGCGCCGGATCACACGGGTCGCACGACGATCCCATTCAGATGCGCGGGCACGTCCAATTCGACCGCGTGAGCTTCGGTTACGAAGGGCATCCGAGTGTTCTACAGGAGGTAAGCTTCGAGGCACATCCGGGCGAGATGGTTGCGCTCGTCGGGCTCACCGGCGCCGGCAAGACGACGGCGGTCAGCCTGATTCCGCGATTCTACGAGCCACTCGCCGGTCGTGTGTGCATCGATGGCAGAGACGTTCGCGAGTACAGCCTGCGCGCGCTTCGCGAGCGGATCGCACTCGTGCTGCAGGATCCGGTCCTCTTTCGCGGGACCATCGCCGAGAACCTCCGCTACGGACGGCTCGACGCCAGCAACGACGAGATCCGTCGCGCGGCGATTGCCGCCCACGCCGACGAGTTCGTCTCGCGCCTGGAGCAGGGGTACGACACCGAGGTCGGCGAGTCTGGCAGCGGTCTGTCGGGTGGTGAGCGTCAGCGCCTCGCGATCGCGCGTGCGGTGCTGAAGGATGCGCCGATCCTGATTCTCGACGAGCCCACTTCATCGCTCGACGCGATCTCGGAAGAGATCGTCTTCAACGCGCTGAAGCGGCTTCGCGCGGGGCGGACCACGATCGTCATCGCACACCGGCTCTCGACGATTCGCGACGCCGACCGGATCCTCGTGCTGGACCGCGGACGCGTCGTCGCGTGTGGCCGCCATGACGACATCCTCCGCACCAGCGATCTGTATCGGCGCATGTGGCAGCGCCTTGTCGTGGGGCGCTCCCTCGACGAACCGCTGACGATCGACGAGCTGACACAGGAGGCGCTGTGAGGGTCCTCTTGGCCGGCATCATCGCGCGCTACCCACTCGGCGGCGTCACGTGGTGCTCGCTCATGTACCTGCTCGGCCTGCGCGCGCTCGGCCACGAGGTCTTCTACATCGAAGACACGGGCGAGTGCATCTACGATCCGGAGCAGAACACGCGCGCGCTCGATCCTTCGTACGGTCTGCGCTACATCGATGCGGCACTACGGCCGCATGGCCTCGGCGACGCCTGGAGCTTCGTCAACTACGACGGCTCGTACCACGGCGTGTCGCGAGAGCGGGTCGCCGAGTACGCACGGACCGCGGACCTCTTCGTCAACCTGTCGGGCGGCGCCTGGTTCTGGCGCGATGAGTACGCGAGCATCCCGCGGCGCGTCTTCATTGATTCCGATCCCGCGTTTACGCAACTGTCCATCGCGAAGAACGACGAGTGGTACGTGAAGTTCTTCCGCGGGTTCACCCATCTGTTCACGTTCGGATCGAACATCGGGACCAACGGGTGCACCGTGCCGACGGGAGACTTCAGCTGGCAGAAGACGTGGCAGCCGGTCGTGACCTCGCTGTGGCGGTCGGACGAGGCGCCGCAGCGCAACCGCTACACGTCCGTCATGAGCTGGACGATCGAGAGCTTCACGGACGTCGGCGGCAACAAGGACATCGAGTTCCTGCGGTTTCTCGATCTGCCCGCGCGCGCCGGTCCACGGTTCGAGCTGGCGGTCAATGGGCCGCAACGCTTCCTGCAGCAGCACGGCTGGTCGACGCTGCCGGCAATGGACATCTCGCGCACCCCCGGCGGTTATCGCGATTTCATCCGCTCGTCACGCGGCGAGTTCGGCATCGCCAAGCACACCTACGTGGCGACACGCTGCGGCTGGTTCAGCGATCGTACCGAGTGTTACCTCGCCGCGGGCCGGCCGGCCATCGTCCAGGACACGGCGTGGACTCGACACCTGCCGTCAGGGGAAGGACTGCTCGCCTTCGGCACGGCCGAAGAAGCGGCGGAGGCGATCGCGCGCGTCGACGCTGATTACGCGCATCACGCGGCATGCGCGTCCGATATCGCGCGTGAACACTTCGAGGCTGCGACCGTGTTGTCGTCCCTGATCGAGAGGGTTTCGTGACGCGTTTGAGAATCGCGCAGATTGCGCCCGTGGCCACTGCCCTGCCGCCGTCCGGCTCGGGCTCCGTCGAGCTGATTACGTGGCTCTTGACGGAAGGGCTGGTACAGCGTGGCCACGACGTCACGCTCTTCGCAACCGGCGACACGCGCACGTCGGCGCGGTTGTCAGCCGTCTACCCGCACGGCTACTGGCACGACGAGTCGATGTGGCCCTGGGAGCTCTATGAGATGCTCAACCTGGCCGCCGCGGTCGAGCGCGCTCCCGAGTTCGACGTCGTCCACTTCCAGGCGGCGTACTACCCGATGTCGCTTGGATTCGCGCGGCTCTGCCCGGTTCCGCTGCTGCAGACGCTGCACCATTCACCGAGTCCCGAGGAAGTCCGCCTGTGGGCGCGATATCCCGAAGCCCCGTTCGTCGCGATCTCGCGCGAACAGGCGCGGCTGCTCTCCGGCCTCAACGTCTTCGATACGGTGCTTCACGGCATTGACACGGAGGCGTTCATCTTCCGCGAACTGCCCGACGACTACGTCCTGTTCCTCGGACGCTTCACCGACGGGAAAGGCGTGCTGCAGGCCATTGAGATCGCAAGACTGGCGGGTCTGCGGATCATTCTGGCCGCGCCCGAAGACGAGTACTACCAGCAGAAGGTCGCTCGGCTCGTCGACGGCGATCGTGTCATTTACGCGGGCGAAGTCGGCCACGAGCAGAAGGTCGCATTGCTCGGCGGCGCGCGCGCCCTGCTCTATCCGGTGCAGGCAGGCGAGCCGTTCGGTCTCGTCCTCGCCGAAGCGATGTCGTGCGGGACGCCGGTCGCCGCGCTCGATCGCGGCGCCGTGCGTGAGGTGATCGACGATGGGCTGACGGGCGGCATCTTTGCGGACGAACGCGCGCTGCTGGACGGACTGCCGCGCGTCTTCGCGCTCGATCGGCGCCGCATCCGGAACCGCGCGGTCGAACGCTTCGGCTCGATGCGCATGGTCGACGAATACGTCGGCGTCTACGAACGTTTGATTGATTCCATGCGCAGCATGAACGGGCGGCAATATGCCGCAGGCAGACGCGCGTGATACCGCGCACGGGCCCTCTCGCCGGCCGGCGGCTGCTCGCGATCTTCGCGCATCCCGACGATGAGTCGCTGGCGTGCGGGGGAACGCTGGCGTGGTGCGCCGCGCAGGGGGTGCGGGTCTCACTGCTGTGCGTCACGCGCGGCGAGATGGGGCAGCGGGCTCCGGGGACCAGCGACGAGACGATTCCGCTCGGCACGATTCGCCGCGGCGAGCTGCACGCGGCGGCGCAGCGTCTCGGCGTCGAAGACGTGATTGTCTTCGATCATCCGGATGGATCGCTCAACGGCGTCGACGAGCCGCAGTTGCGGAACGAAATGATCGTCGCGATCCGGCACGTCCGCCCCGATGTGGTGATCACGTTCGGCCCTGATGGTCTCTACTGGCACCCGGATCACGTGACGGTGCACGAGCGGGTGACGGAGGCGGTCCAACAGCTCGGCGCGTCTGCGCCGGCGTTGTTCTACGTCGTGTTCGCCCCCGGCGTGATGCGGCGCGTCGTCGAAACCGCGCGCGCGAACCCGGATGCGCCGCCAGACGTTTCGCTCTGGTCGCTCGACCCGGATGCGTTCGGCGCATGGGCGCCGGCCGCGACGCTCGTCCTGGATGCGTCGGCGTACACCCCACGGAAGATCGAAGCGCTGCGGTGTCATCGTACGCAGGTGAGCGCCGCCAGCGCGTTGGCCTGGCTCACACCGTCGGAAGCGGAGCGGTTGCTCGGCCACGAGCACTTCGTGCGCGCCGCGACGGGTTACATGGGCCCTACGTTTCTCGACGCTCTACGTCCCACCTCGGCTCCCCTTCCATAACTCGATTCGCGTGCGATTGGACGTCCGGGTCGTGCGGAGCAGACGGTCTCACGCCGAGGCGCCGAGGCGCAGAGCACGCGAAGAAGGCTGCCGGTCAGCGCATTCGCCGCAGCCGCTTCCTGAATGTGTTCTCCGCACCCATGCGTGCAGCCGTGATCCAGATCATCGCTTTGCGGTCGGCAGCGTGTTGTTCCTCTGCGCCTCATGCGCCTCTGCGTGAGGTCGTCCGTGACACGCTGATCACCCGATTTATAATCACGGCTTGCCGACCCTGATTCGTTACGGAGGGACCGCGACACTTGCGGCCCTCATCACGCTGGCGGCGTCGCAGGTCACACTCGGCTCCCGGTGGTTCTTCGCGCTCGCCGCGGTGCCATGCGTCGTGTACGCCTTGCTGCTCCACCGGCTGTTCACGACAGCCGACGCCCTCGATCGTCCGGATCCACCGCCCGCCCGGCGCGCGCGCCTGCTCACCATCGCGCTGCTCTTTGCCGTGGCGTTCCGTATTCCGCTGGCGACCCCGCGTGTCGGCGCGGACAACGACATGGTGCGGTACATGTGGGACGGGCGCGTGCAGCGCCTCGGCTACAACCCGTTCCTGGTGGTGCCCGCCGATCCGGCAATGCAGCACACGCATACGGACGAGACCCGGCAGATGCCCAGCCGGCGCGCGCGAACCCCGTATCCCGCCGCCGCGCAGCTCTTCTTTCGTCTGGTGGTCACGATCCACGAGTCCTCGCGCGCGATGAAGCTTGCGCTGGTCGCGTGCGATCTGCTGACGATCTGGGTGCTGCTCGCCTGGCTGCGGGAGACGCGGCGGTCCGAGTGGCTGGCGCTCGCCTATGCATGGAATCCGCTGGTGATCCTCGAGGTCGCGCACAGCGGCCACATCGACGCGCTCGGCGCGCTGTGGATCGCGATTGCCGCGTGGATGCTCAGCACCGGCCGCGGCATGCGCGCAGCGATTGCGTTTGTCATCGCGGTCGCGACGAAGCTCCTGCCCATCGTCCTCCTGCCGCTCTTCTGGAAGCGGATCCGGGTGCGCGACGGGTTTGTCGCCAGCCTCGTGCTGCTCGCGATGTACTTGCCGTTCTCGTCTGCCGGCGCCGTTCCTCTCGGCGCCGTTCCCAACGTCGTCGCGTTCATCCGCTTCAACGGGCCGCTGTTCAAAGGGCTCGCCGCGCTGACGAGTCCGCAGGGGGCCGCGGCCATCGCCGTGCTGTCGGGACTCGCCGTCGCTGCGTGGATGCGGCGGCGGCGGACTGCAGACGATCCGGCGGCGTGGGCCTGGCCAATGGCTGTCGCGCTCGCGTGCGCGCCGGTGATCTACCCGTGGTACCTCCTTTACTTCACGCCGTTCCTGTTCACGCTCGCGACCCTTCCGCTGATCGTGTGGACCTATTCCGCGATCCCGGTATACATCGTGTGGGAGCTCTCGAAGCACGGGCATCGCTGGTTCGTTCCCGCGCCCGTCCTGTGGATGGAATTCGGGATCGTTCTCACGACGATGATCTGGCTGATGCGCCGTACGCGCAGACGCGCCACGCTGGTGAGCGACTCCGTACCCACCACGACATGATTACCGATACGCCTCGCGGGTTGTTCTGCGAAGCCGGCAACTTCTATATCGATCCGTGGCAGCCGGTCGGACGCGCGCTGATTACGCACGCGCACAGCGATCATGCGCGGCCCGGGTCCGACGCATACCTTTGCGCGGCGCCCGGCGCGACCGTGCTGCGGCACCGATTGCCCGAGGCGAGAGTCGAAACGCTGCAGTACGGCGCGACGATTGCGATCGGCGACGTCCGCGTGTCGTTTCATCCGGCCGGCCACATCGTCGGCTCCGCGCAGGTTCGCCTCGAACGCGCGGGCGAGGTGTGGGTCGTCTCGGGGGATTACAAGCGCGCCGCGGATCCGACGGCGGCGCCGTTCGAGCCGGTGCGGTGTCACACGTTCATCACCGAGGCCACATTCGCCCTGCCGATCTACACGTGGGATCCGCCGGCATCGGTCATCGACGAGATCGTCACATGGTGGCGTCTCAACCGCGACGCCGAACAGCCTTCTCTCCTCTTCTGCTACGTGCTCGGCAAGGCGCAGCGGATCCTCGCAGAGCTCCGTGAACATGCGTGGGAGCCGATCCGGCTTCATGGCGCGATGGCGGGCGTGACCGACGCGTATCGAGAGGCGGGCATTGCGCTGGCAGCGACGGAGCGCATTGCCGAAGGGACCCGCGGCAAGGCGCTGTCGCGCGCGCTGGTGTTGGCGCCGATCTCCGCGCGCGGGACGCCGTGGATGCGCCGCGTGCCCAATGCGTCAACCGCGTTCGCGTCCGGGCTGATGCGCGTCCGCGGCGTGCGACGTCAGCGCGCGTTCGATCGCGGGTTCGTGTTGTCCGATCATGCCGACTGGCCGTCGCTGCTCGGCACGATTGAGGAGACGGGCGCGTCGCGCGTGCTCGTGACGCACGGCTGGTCCGACGCGCTCGCGCGGTTTCTTGCCGAGCGCGGACTGGAGACCGCCACGCTCCGCACGGCGTTCGAAGGCGAGGCCGGCGAGCTCGCGCCCGAACCGGAGCCCGCGGCGTGAAGCGGTTCGCCACGCTCTACGAAGCCATCGATCGCACCACGTCCACGAACGCGAAGGTGGCGGCGCTCGTCGAGTACTTTCGCAGCGCGCCCCCGGCGGATGCCGCGTGGGCGGTCTACTTTCTCACAGGGCGGCGATTGAAACGGCTCGTGCCCTCCGCAGCGCTTCGGGAATGGGCGGAGATGCTGACCGGCGTTCCGGAGTGGCTCTTCGGCGAATGCTATGCCGCGGTCGGTGACGGCGCCGAGCTCGTCGCGCTGCTCCTGGACGCCCTGCCGCACGACGAAGTGGAATTCGATCTGCCGCTCGCGTCCTGGGTCGAGGACCGTCTGCTGCCGCTCGCAAAGACGGATATCGCAGGTCAACGCGCCAACGTGATGCGGTGGTGGCGGGTGCTGCCGCGGACCGAACGGTTTCTCTTGAACAAGCTGCTGACCGGCGAGTTCCGCGTCGGCGTCGCGCAGACTCTCGTCGTGCGCGCCCTCGCCGAGGCCGCGGCCATCGAGACTACGACGGTCGCCGCGCGGCTGATGGGTGATTGGACGCCCTCGGATGACTGGTTCGCCACCGTCCTGGCGCCCGCGACCGGCGGCGCAGATGCCTCGCAGCCGTATCCGTTCTTCCTTGCGTCGCCGCTCGAAGATCCTCTCGAGACGCTCGGCGCACGGAGCGACTGGTTCGTCGAATGGAAGTGGGACGGCATCCGCGCGCAGCTCATTCGCCGCGCCGGTCAGACGTGGCTGTGGTCGCGCGGCGAGGAGCTCATCACGCTCCGATTTCCCGAGATTGCGGCGGCCGCCACGCACCTGCCGGACGGCACGGTCCTCGACGGCGAGGTCCTCGCGTTTCGTGAGGCACGTCCGCTGCCCTTCTCCGCGCTGCAGCAGCGCATCGGACGGCAACGGCAGCTCGCGCAAATCATGCGCGCAGTCCCCGTCGTGTTCATGGCGTATGACGTGCTCGAACAGGACGGGCGCGATCTGCGCGCGGAGCCGCTCTGCGTGCGGCGCGCCGCGTTGATGCAGTGTGTGCCGCACGCGGGCGTCCTCCGGATGTCGAGCGAGGTGAACGAACCGACGTGGGACGCGCTCGCGACACTGCGCGCCGAGTCGCGTGCCCGCCGGGTCGAAGGCTTTATCCTCAAGCGCCTGTCGTCCCCCTACGGCGTCGGCAGGAAGCGCGGCGACTGGTGGAAATGGAAAATCGACCCGCTCACGATTGATGCGGTGCTGATTTATGCGCAGCCTGGCAGCGGCCGGCGCGCAAGCCTCCTGACCGATTACACGTTCGGCGTCTGGGACGGCGACCAGCTCGTGCCGATCGCAAAAGCGTATTCGGGTCTCTCGAACGCGGAGATCGACGAGCTCGATCGGTGGATCCGTCGACATACGCGCGATCGTCACGGACCGGTGCGGGTCGTCGAACCGGTCCATGTCTTCGAGCTCGGGTTCGAGGCGATCGCACCGTCGACGCGGCATCGAAGCGGGATCGCCGTGCGCTTTCCGCGAATGCTGCGATGGCGGCGTGACAAGGGTGTCTCCGAGGCAGACACGCTCGAGGCGTTGAAGCGGCTGATGGGCTGATCCTGCGGCTGTGGTATCGCGGCCGGGTTAGCACGCTTCTTGCGACTCCCCTGCCTCGAGTGAAGGGATGAGGCCGCAACCCGGCGTCCGGACACCCCGCGGACCCCAAATCAGGCCGCAGGGGACGACACACGCCGCCGGCGTGTGGGTTCTGGCCTTCACACTCGCTGCCGGCTCGGCCATGACGGTCGGCGCCGCATCTGATGCCGAACGTCTGCTCGCCGCGCGATTTCTCCCCCGTCAGGAAGAGCCCCTCCGATCCTACCGTGCGTTGCGCCGGATGCACGCCTGGAGCGAACGCTTCAAACAGGAGGGGTGGCTCGAGGCCTGGACCGAGCTGAAGGAGGGCAAGTTCAATTATGAAATCGTGACCGAGCGCGGGTCCGACACCATTCGCGAACGCGTCCTCCGCGCGCTCCTCAAGCGGGAGCAGGAGCTCGTGAATAGCGGCGATGCCGGCAAGTGCGAACTCACGTCGGACAATTACGATTTTACAGAGGCGGGCCGCGATACCGACGGGACCCACGTCGTCCAGCTCACGCCGCGGCGGAAAGACGTGCTGCTCGTCGAGGGCAAGATGGTGCTGAGCCCTGACGGAGGTGAGCTGCTGCGCGTCGAAGGACGGCTCGCGAAGAATCCGTCCTTCTGGACCAGCCTGGTCAATATCGTCCGGCATTACGGCCGCCTCGGCGGCGTGCGGGTTCCGGTCGCGACCGAATCCACCGCGAAGGTGAAGTTCGTCGGCACCTCGCAACTCGAAGTCGCCTACGAGTACGAGACGGTGAACAATCGCCGCGTCAGCTTGAGCGCGCAGCGGCTAACAGCGCCTTCGCGTAACGCTGCGCGATAAGGTTCGTCAAGCGCCGGACTGGACTGTTTTGCACGTCGATTGTCACCGCCTGCTCGAGCAGCTTCCTGCGTTCCGCCCCTTCCGGCAGTGTCATTGCCATCGCCAGATAGGCGAACACCGATCGTCCCTCGGATAACTCGATCGCCCGGTTGAAGTCCGCGCGTGCGGCTGCCGGCGAGCCGCCAAGAAGCCTCGGTAAACCGTCAATCGCGATGAGCGCTTCGTGGATCGCTCCCAGCTGCCACGTGTCGTCCAGCGTCTTCGCGCGCGCGAGCAGGGCGCGCACCGCCACGAGCTCTCCAATTCGTTTCAATTGGTCGTCCGCGAGCGACAATTCGGCGCCCCATGCCGCGCCCGTCCAGTACAGGAAGGGCACATCCTGCACGGTCGTGACGTTGAGCACTGCGGGGTGACCGACGATCGATCGCTCGGTGATGCGCGCGTGATTGACGGCCAGGCCACGCAGGCAATAGCCTCTGGCCCGCTGATACATGCGCCGCGCGCGATCGCGCAGCTCGCGCGCGGCAGTCGGATTGCCGCCCTGAAGCGCCGACTCCACGTGGAGAAAGCCGTAGGAGTACTGCGTGAAGCCGCTGCAGGCCGTCAGCAGCAGGCCGACGTGGTTCGGCGACTGCGAGAGGAACATCTCGATGGTCTTCAGCGTCGATGGCGCGGCCGCGCGAACGAATTCCGGATCGTTGTCGGAGTCGTACACAGCACTGCTCGCCGCCAGCGCCGATGCCATCCGGTTGAGGCCAGCCTGTTTCAACGAACAGCCGGACAGCAGGACGAGCGCAGCGGCCGCTGCGACGCATCTGATCGACATCGGAAAACGACGATAGCATACGCATCCGCTGCGACTGGCTTGCGGCTTGCTCGCCTTGTTTCTTCCGCCTGATGGCGGAAGGAGACGCCATGGCAGATACACCGAAATACCGTGACGACAGGCTTCCCGTGACCGCCGAAGTCGGCGGCGAAGGCGGAAGCTATGCGGATCCCACGCTTCAAAAGGCCACAGAAGAAGGACACATCGATACCGAGTCGAGGCCCATCGCGCCGGACCACATGGTGCCGCCCGGCCCGGATCCTGACCGAGGGATGAAGAAGGCACCGAGCGAATAAGGCGGGATGCGGGGCGCGGGATCCGGGGTGCGACGGGGCGCGGGATCCCGGACATTGCACAGCGCGCATCCCGTACCCCGGACCCCGCACCCCGTCTGCGTCAGTTCCCCTTGACAATCTACAAGAGCCGCGTCTATCCTCTTGTCGACCGTCGACAGGAGGATAGATGGCGCCAAAGTCTGACTTGCTGCAGGGCACGCTCGACCTGCTGATCCTGCGCACGCTCTCGACGGGAGCCATGCATGGGTGGGGAATCTCGCTCCGCATCCAGCAGCTCTCGCGCGACGTGCTGCAGATCAACCAGGGATCGCTGTACCCCGCGCTGCATCGCCTCGAGCAGCAGGGCCTGATTGAAGCGGAATGGGGCAACTCGGAGAACAACCGGCAGGCCAAGTTCTACCAGCTCACCCGCGATGGCCGAAAGCAGCTCGCGGAGGAAACGCGCAACTGGGAACGGCTCTCCGATGCCGTCGCGCGCGTCCTGGCCGGGTAGCGAGCGCCGACTGAATTTGCTGCCGCAAGGTAAGCAGGAGATCGCCGCAACAGGCCGCGCCGCGAGGCATGAAAGGAAGCCCACACGCATGATCCGCCATCTCTCCGTTCGTTTGAAATCGCTCCTCCGCCGCGAGCGTCTCGAGAAGGAGCTCGACGTCGAGCTCCAATACCACCTCGACATGCTCATCGATCAGAACCTGAAAGCGGGCATGTCGGCGCTGGAGGCACGCCGGGCCGCGCTGCGCGTCTTCGGCCCCATTTCCAGCATCAAGGATGACGTGCGCGATACGTGGTTGTCGCGGTTTCTCGAAACCGCCGCGCAGGATATCCGCTACGGCGTGCGCAATCTCCGGCGCAATCCTGGATTCGCCCTCGTCGTGATGCTGACGATGTCGTTGGGGATAGGCGCGAACAGCGCGATTTTCAGCGTCGTCGACGGCGTGCTGCTGCGGCCGCTTCCCTTCCGCAACGGCGACCGCATCGTCGTGCTCCGCCAGGGACAGGGGGACACGGTCGCGAACAACATCGGGTTCTCCCCGAAGGACATCGTCGATTATCGACAGGCCCGCTCGTTCAGCGACCTCGTCGAATTTCACAACATGTTCTTCACGCTGCTCGGGCGTGCCGAACCGGAGCGTGTGTCGACGGGGGTCGTGTCGGCGAATTTCTTCGACGCGCTCGGCGTCTCGCCGATGTACGGGCGCGGCTTCGTCGACGCCGACGAGGCGCAGGGGGCGCCGGCCGTCCTCGTCCTCAGCTACAAATACTGGCAGCGCAGCTTCGGCGGGGATCCGCGAATCGTCGGGCAAGTGTTCCGGATGAACGATCGCCCGCACACCGTGATCGGCGTGCTGCCAGCCGTGCCGCAGTACCCGCTCGACGTCGACGTCTACATGCCGACCTCCGCCTGCCCGTTCCGGTCGAACCCGCGCAACATCGACAACCGGCAGTTCCGATTGATTCAGACGGCGTTCGCGCGGGTGAAGCCGGAAGTCACTCTCGGCAAGTCACAGGCGGATCTCGATATCCTCGCCGCCCGACTCGCAAAGGAATATCCAGGCGATTACCCCGACAAGAATTTCCACGCGACAGAGACACCGCTCAAGGAAGACCTGACGCGGAACTTCAGGGCCACGCTGTTGATCCTGCTCGGCACGGCAGGATTCGTCCTGCTGATTGTGTGCGCGTCGATAGCCAACCTGCTGCTCGCCCGCATGGTCAGACGCGAGCGGGAGTTCTCGGTGAGGGCGGCGCTGGGCGCGAGCCGGAAACGGCTGCTGCGGCAGCTCCTCACCGAAAGCCTGCTGCTGGCCGTCGCGGGAGGCGTGCTCGGGCTCGTGGTCGCCTGGACGACACACACGCTGCTCGTCACCTATGCGGAGCGTTACACGAGCCGCGCGATCGAGATCAGCCTCGATCAGAACGTCCTGCTCTTCACGCTCGTCGTGTCCGTGCTCACCGGGCTCGTGTTCGGAAGCGTGCCCGCGTGGTCGACGCGCTTGGATGTGGCGCCGGCGCTGCGTGACGGCGGCCGCTCGACACACGTCAATCGCGGATTGCGAAGCACGTTGATCGTCGGTCAGGTGGCCGCGTCGTTCATGCTGCTGATCGCGTCCGGCCTCACGCTCCGCAGCCTGATGAAGCTGCAGTCGATCGATCCGGGATTCAGGACTGAGAACCTGGTGACGCTGCGGGCGGACATGAGCTTCAACAAGTTTCCCCTCAGCATGGACCGGCAGGTGCGCGCGCAGAGGATCTCGCAGTACTGGTTCGAGTTCGAGGCGCGGCTGCGGGCCGTCCCGGGTGTCACAGAAGTCGCGGGCGGTGGCACGTTCCCGCTGAACGAGCGCGGTCCCTTCTCGAACGGCCTGCAGCGCGAGGCGAAACCGCTGCCGCCGGGCGTGCAGCCGCCGCAAGTGGATTACAGGATCGCGACGCCGGATTACTTCAGGACCCTTGGACAGCCGCTGGTCTCGGGCCGCGCGTTCACCACCGCGGACACGCTCGGCGCCCCGGGCGTCGTCATCGTCAACGAAACCGCTGCGCGGCATTTCTGGCCCAACGAGGATGCGATTGGTACGCGCATCTCGGGCGGCACGAATGCCGCCAACGAGCCTGTCTGGCTGACGGTGGTCGGCGTCGTCGCGGACATCCGGCAGCAGCTCGATCAATCCCCGCGCGACGAAGTTTACGCCCCGCTTCGGCAATTCAATTTGTTCAACACCACGTGGGTTGTCCACTCGACGCGCCCGATCGAGCAGATCGCGCGCGACGTCAAGACAATGGCCCAGGCGCACGATCCGGAACTTCCCGTCGCCAGCTTCCGGACGCTCGCCGAGGTCCGATCCTCCTCCATCGAGAAGCCTCGTGTGACAACGTCGCTCATTGCGATCTTCGCGATCCTCGCACTGATCATCACGGCCGCGGGGATCGCCGGCGTCATCGCCTTTTCCGTCAACCAGCGAACGCAGGAATTCGGCATACGCATGGCGCTCGGCGCGCCGCGCGTGGGCGTGCTCGGCATGGTGCTGCGAGAAGGCCTGACGCTGGTCGCGATCGGTCTCGTCATCGGCATGGCGGGTGCGCTCGGGCTGACGCACATGCTGCAGACGCTGCTCTTCGAGGTACGTCCGACCGACTCGCTGACGTTCCTCGCGGTATCGACCGTGCTGCTGATGGTGGCCGTGCTCGCGTGCCTGCTCCCCGCGAAGCGCGCCGCTTCGGTGGATCCCATGGTGGCGCTCCGCGCGCTCTGAACGCCCGGTCTAACCACCTCCGCCAAGGCTACGGTGGTCCGCCGAAGCGCTTCGCGCGAAGGCGGAACACCCGGCCTACACTTCCGTGCACGTGCAGGGCGGACCTTCAGGTCCGCCGTCATGACCGCTGAGCCTCGTGTTACGCTGACGCGCCATGGACGTCCTCGTTTCCATGGCGCTCGCCTCTTCACTCGCCCTTCAACCAGGCAGGAACTATCGCCCGGGCACACGAGAGGATGCACGACGTGGACGATGGAGGTGAAGGATGCGGATGGAAAGACGCTGCACGTGGTGTTTGCGGGCAGCACCACCGTGAACGACGGAGTGAAGCTCGTGGACAACGCGCAATACCCGCGAATCGCGGACGATTACCGCCGCGCATTTGCCGTGCTGAACCAGCTGCGGTGCGACGTCTTTCTTCCGGCGCATGCCAGCATGTTCGCGGATTTCCGCGACAAGGCGTCAGCCGCGCGCCGCGGCGCCACGCCGAACCGGTTCGTCGATCCCGGGGCGCTCGGTGCGTTTCTCCGGTACTCGCAGCAGGCGTTTGAGACGAAGCTTGCCGCACAGCAGAAGACCGCCCCTCGCCAATGACGCGACGCGCCGCCGTCGCTTTCCTGGCGTTCGTTGTCACCGCCTGCCGCGCGACAGATTCGCAACCGCCGCCGGCGGGTCTCATCACCAATGCGCAGCGCGACGCGGCGCTCGCGTCCGCGCGCGTGTGGCACGCGCCCGCCATACCGATCAACCAGGCCAATCTCGGTGACAATCCCGCCAACGAGGGGTCGCCCGACACCATGGAAGTCAGTTGCCGATTCTCGCTTCAAAAGGTCGGCGGCACGACCCCGAAGTTCTACTGCACGCTGGATTCCGGCGAGATCGTGAAGGTGAAGTACGGCCGATGGAATCCGGAGCCTGCCGGAGAAGTGGCGGCCACGCGATTGCTGCACGCGCTCGGCTTCCCCGCCGATCGCATGTACGTCACGAGCAGCGTGCGATGCTGGGGCTGCCCGCCCTTTCCGTTCACCGCCCTCGAGTGCATCGAGCGCACCGGAGCGACCCGGCCTTGCACGATCGGCGCGAGTGCCGCACGCGCCGTCATCTTTCCCGGCGCCGTGATCGAGCGGCCGCTCGGCGGACGAAAGATTGAAGCCACGCCCGACCAGGGCTGGAGCTGGTTCGAGCTCGATCGGGTCGAGCCGGCTCGCGGAGGATCCTCGCGCGCAGAAATCGATGCGCTGCGCCTGATCGCGATCCTGCTGGCGCACTGGGACAACAAGGGTCCGAACCAGCGGCTGGTCTGCCCCGGCGGGCAGGATCGCGTCGACGGGTCCTGCGCGGCCGCGCTGCTGATGGTGCAGGACCTTGGCGCGACGTTCGGTCCGCTGAAAATCGACCTCCATAACTGGCGCCGCGTGCAGATGTGGGACGATGGCGCAGCCTGCCGCGTCAGCATGAAGGCGCTGCCGTTCAACGGCGCGACGTTCGGCACCCATCGAATTTCAGAGGAAGGCCGGCAGTTCGCGCTGAAGCTGCTGCGGCCGCTGGCGCGGTCCCAGCTGAGCGCGCTGTTCACGACATCGGGCGTAACGCGTTTCGATCACGTCACCGGTGAAGGTCATGACGCCGAGGCCTGGGTGACGGCGTTCATGGCGAAAATCGATCAGATCGCCCTGGGAGGCCCGTGCCCCTCGGCCGCCGAGCTCACGGCGCGTGGCGAGTGATGACGCCGGCATCGATCGTCGCGCCCGTACGGCTGATCGCCTGGAACCACAGCTCGTCGCCGCTGACCTCGATCATCAGGAAATGATAGTCGGTATCGAACCCGCGCGCGCGCGCGGCCGACGGCCGGATGTCCCCACGCCGCAGCGATCCCGCTCCGCCGGAGATGAAATAGGCGATGCCGTGCTGCGGAACGATCCGTTCGTAGAAATGCTCGTGACCTGACAGCACCACGTCGACATCCCCGTCGACGAGGATCGGCTCCACGGCGCTCCGCAGCGATCGTGCGCCTGCCTGATACCGTCCTGACGTGTACAGCGGATGGTGGAAAAAGGCGATCTTCCAGCGAGTGTTCGAATCGTCCAGCGCCTTCTTCAGCCATGCAAGTTGATCGCGATCGAACGATCGGCTGTCGAGCGCGAAGAAGCGGACGCCCGCGCCGGCCAGACCCTTCAGCGACTTCTCTCCCTCCCGGAACGTGTAGTAGCGGCGACCGTCCATGTTGAAGCCCTTGTAGTTGATCTCATCGGGCTCGTCGTGATTGCCAATCGCAGCGTGAAACGATACGCCCGCGTCCAGCAGCGCGCGATAGGGCGCTTCGAATTTCTTCAGGTAGTCGTTGGCGTCGTGCGGAGGATAGATGTTGTCGCCCAGCATCAGCACGAAGCTGAACGCAAATCGCTCGCGCCATGCGACCATCTGCGCGGCGACCTCGCGCTGCGGATCGTCGCCCCGCCCTGAGTCGCCGATGACGGCGAACCTGACCGAGCCGTCACGCAGCGGCAGCACGAGCTCACCGGCCGCCGGCCGCAGCTCGCGAACGACAGGCTCGGTCTGCCGCCTCGTCTCCCGCGGCAGATCGCGATGACAGGCAGCCATCGCGAGCCACGCGACGAGCAGGACCGCCTTCTTTTTCGCGCGTGTCACTGAGGCGTCCAGCCGAGCGCGACAAACTGCACCGCGATCTGCCCCCGCCTCGGCGAGAGCGATACGGTTTCCAGGCGGCCGGCGTCCGCGTCGAAGCGCGCCGCAATCCCTTTCGTCTCTTCCTCGATCCGGGCGTCGAGGTCCTCCAGCGCCTTGCGCGCGACGTCCACGTTCTCCTGCGCGCGCTTCACGTCCTGCTGTTCCTTCGCGCTGCGCCCCAGCCCTCGCGCCGCGGTCGTCGCCCGCCCCAGCGTACCCGCGGTCACGGCCTTGCGCCCGAGGAACGCGCCGAGCACCGTTGCGCCGAACGAGACCGCTGTCTGCAGATTCTGCTGCGACGCCTGCTCGCGCTCACGCGCCATTCCCTGCTCCGCCTTGCGCACTTTTTCTTCGAGGCGCGCGCGTTTCTCTGCGTAGCGCCGCCGCACGTCCTCGACCTCCGCGTCGCGCGCTTCCCGCTGTGCGCTCTGCACGCGAATTCGGAAGTCGCGTTCGGATTCCCCAGCGCGCGAGGTGATCTTCAGGCCAGCGTGTCTGTGCAATTCGATGCGCTGATCCTGCGCCAGCCAGGCAGCGAACGCCTTCTGCCACGCGGCATAGCTCTTCGGCGCCGCGGCCGCTTTCGGGGCTGGCTCGAATGTCGCCCCCTCTGCCGGGGTCGTCCCGAGATCCGCGGGCGCGATATCGAGAATCCCGGCGGCGGTCCAATCGACCGGCACGGCGCCGTCGCCAATCGGGGTGATAGCCACGATGTCGCGCGACTCGTCAATCTGCAGCTTCGGGTCGCTGAATGCAACGCGGGCAACGCCGAGCGCCACCGGCGAATACTGCGTCGGTGTGCCGGACGCCGGCACAAAGAACTGCTGGATCTCAGGCGCAAGCACGGGGCGAGCGCCCGTATCGGACCTCGGGCTTCGGACTTCAGGCCTCGGGGCTTCCGCCGTCGGACCTCGATCCTCGGTCCTCCCGCCTTCGCCGCTTTGCCGCTTCGGCGCGGCAGGCAGCTGTTGGGTAGCCGCGTGCGTCAATCTACGAATCTGGTCGCGCGAGAGCGGGCCGCGCAGATACGAGAGGGTCCAGCGCGTCTGAAACGTCCGCGGCGCCTTCTCGTGGACGTTGTGCAGGAGGAACACGCGCTTGCCGAGCGACGAGAGCGTCCTGTCGACCTCCGCGCGATCGATCGCGCCAACCGAGACTCCTTCGAGCCCCTCGAGGACGCGCGCCTTGTCACGTTCCGTCTGCAGGCGGCCGAGAAACCACGTGCCCGCGTTCGCCAGCCCCTTGTAATCGAGATCCACGGTATTTTGCGTGGCGAGGAGCACGCCGACGCCGAAGGCGCGGGCCTGCTTCAGCAGCGTGAGCAGTGGCGGCTTCGACGGCGGGTTCGCCACCGGAGGAAAGTAGCCGGCGATTTCGTCCATGTAGACGATCGCGCGCAAACTCGTCGTCCCGCTCTGCGCGCGCATCCAGCCGACGACCTGGTTGAGCAGCAGCGAGACGAAGAACATCCGCTGCGCGTCGCTCAGATGCGCAATCGAGAGGATCGACACACGCGGTCCGCCCGCGGCGCTGTACAACAACGTGCCTGGGTCGAGCGGCTCCCCTTCGAGCCACTGTTCGAAGCCCGGCGACGCGAGCACCGCGTTCAACTGCATCGCCAAATCGAACCGTTCCTTCGCGGGATAGAATGAGTCGACATCGAGCATGCCAATCTTCTGGAAGGGCGGAGCCTGCACCTGCTGGATCAAGGATCCGAGATCGAGATCACGGCGATCGCGCCACGCCGTGGCGAACAGTGACGAGAGGAACGTGTGCTGCCGGCCGCGCGGTTCAGCATCGGCGCCCGCCAGCGTGAGGACGCCCGTCGCGGTAGAGGAGGCACGCTCCGCCAGCGCTTCCGCGTCCTCGCGGATCGCACCGGGAGGCGCCGCGAAGGAGCTGAGGATCGACAGCGGCAGTCCCGCGCGGCTGCCGGGAGTGTAGATGGCGAATTCGGCCGCCGCCCTCAACCGCTCGATGCGCGCGCCGTCTTCACCCCACTCCGCGAGCCCTTTACGCCAGAGGTCGGCCTGCTGCGCGGCGAACGCATCCGGCGTGACGCCGGCGCGCCTGGCTTCGTCCTCGTCGATCCACGATCGAAAGTCCTCCGGCCGAAGGCGCGGAAACGTCAGGAGCAGGTTCGACACGTCCCCCTTCGGATCAATCGCGATCACCGGCACGCCGTCAATGGCCGCTTCCTCGACGAGCGACAGACATAATCCCGTTTTTCCGCTGCCCGTCATACCGACCGACACCGCGTGCGTCAGGAGATCGCGCGAGTCGTAGAGGAGCGTGTTCCCGAGCCGCATTCCGGACGCATCGCTTTCCCGGCCCAGATAGAACAGACCGAGCTTCTCGAAGTCAGCCATGGGCGGATCGTATCGGATTTGGGAATTTGGGAATTTGGTGATTTGGTGATTTGGTGATTTGGTGATTTGGTGA
>Ga0209686_1000150_pt1 | contig 34045 bp, 37 predicted proteins | sample GraSoiAngelo_126_FD_185883 | JGI IMG/M metagenome (GOLD analysis project Ga0209686, IMG submission 185883) | Grasslands soil microbial communities from the Angelo Coastal Reserve, California, USA - 14_0927_09_20cm (SPAdes) (version 2) | ecosystem: Environmental > Terrestrial > Soil > Grasslands ...
GCTCATCAAGGAGAGGAAAGCCGCGGTGTTCGACCTCTTTCCCAGGCTGGCCGAAAGGCGTATGCAGCTGGCGGGGACGCTGTCGGGAGGCGAGCAGCAGATGCTTGCCATCGGCAGGGCAATGATGTCCGACCCCAAGGTGCTCATGCTCGACGAACCATCGCTCGGGCTGGCGCCGATTCTGGCGAGGAGCGTCCTCAAGACGGTGCGCGAGATAGCCAAACGAGGCGCCGCCGTCCTCCTGGTGGAGCAGAACGCGCGCCAGGCGCTCGCCATCGCGGACCATGCCTATGTCATCGAGGTCGGGCGGATCGTCCTCGAGGGCGGGGCTGCGGTACTGGCCAAGGACGAGCGGGTGCAGAAGGCCTACTTGGGCGGCTTCGAGTCCGTCGCCGGCGGCTGAAAACAGAGAAAAGGTGGGGCGCGCCGAGCAGCCCCACCTTCTGGTTCACGTCTGACTTTCTAAGAGGATGCCACCCAGGTGCCGCTCTTGCGGATCGCGATCGGCTGGAATTGCGGTGGGCTGCCCACCGCGTGGACGGCGAGGAACTGGGGCGCCGGTCGGTCGCCCTTGCTGTCGAAAGCGATGTTGCCGGTGATTCCGTCGGCGATCGAGACCGCGTGGATGGCGGTGTTGAGGCTTGCGGCGTCCGTCTTGCCCCCGTTGGCCTTCAAGGCCGCGGCGAGCGCCAGCATTCCGTCGTACTCGTAGGACGAGTAGTCGCCTGGATCCTGTCCGTACTTCGCCTTGTACTCGCTGGTGAACTTGTCGTTCTTGGCGTTGTGGATGAACTGGGTGGTGGGCAGTGTGTTGATGGTGACGCCGGCGTTCGTCACAGCTGTACCCGCGACCTTGATCACGCTCGGGTCAGCGCAAGCGGAGTCGCCGTTCAGCTTGTACGACGGAGACAGCGACACGTACTCCTTCGCAAGCAGCCCGAACTCCGGGTAGTAGCCGGTGTAGAAGAGGACGTCGGGATGGCCCGTGCCGACCTTGACCAGCGCCGCCGTGTAGTCCTTCTGGCCAGGCGTGATCGCGTCGAAGTAGGTGACCGTCATCCCGGCCGCCTCTGCCGACTGCTTGGCGGAGTCCGCCACGCCTTTGGCGTAGGTGGTGTTGTCATGCATGATGGCGATCTTGCTGGCCTTCAGCCATTGCTGCATGAAGCTCACATCCGCGGGCGCTTCGGCGTCGTCGCGGCTGACCATCCGGAAGACGTTGTCGTAACCCTGGTCGGTGAATTTCGGGTTGCTCGACGCCGCCGTGATGAACGGCAGGTCGCCGTTGCGGTGGAGAGTATCGCTCTCCGGGATCGATGCACCGGAGCAATAGCCACCCACGATCGCGATGATCTTCTGGGTCAGCAGCTTCTGGGCGGCCTGGACACCCTGCTGCGCGTCGCATGCGTCGTCGGCGTTAAACGCCTTGAGCTGCCGGCCGTTGACGCCCCCTGCGGCGTTAATGTCCGCGATCGCGAGCTCGCCGGCATTCCGGATCGCGATGCCGGGGTCCGCGTAAGGACCGGTGAAGGGACCCGTGATTCCGACATTGATCGGACCAGCGTTGCTGGCGTTGTTGCCGCCGCTACCGCAGGCTGCGATCAGCAGCGCGCCGCAGGCGGCCAGGCCGGCCGCCACGAATCGCCGTTTGAACATTGTGCCTCCCTATCCCTGCGTTGTCGCCCACCGTCATCTTCCCGTCGCGGCGGGGCGAGAGTGCGCCGGCGGCAGGCCACTACTCCATGGAACTGGGCCCAGTATCGGTACGCCGTATCTGAGTGTCAAGGTCGGGGCGGGCGTGGATCGGCTCGCTGGTCGCCTCGGTGAGGACGCTTCGGAGACTCCGCTCGAGCCGGACGCGCCTAGTCTCCGGCCGGCTTCTTGTCCCAGTCGAAGGGCCAGAGGACGAAGAATCCAACCGTGCCCGCCCGGCCTCGGTAGGTCACCTTGGCGCCATTCGGGATGAGGACCGCCTCGCCGGCACGCGCCTGCACGCGGCTCGAGTTGCTGATCACCTCCAGCTCACCTGACTTGACGAACAGCACCTCATCGTACTTCAAGGTCCAGTCGGCAAACTCCGCATCGCTTTTAAAACGCATGTAGCCGCCACCCAGCTGCGTCGTGCCGGCATGCGTGATCGCACGCGCCAGCTCGAGGCCCGGAACCAGCTCCGAGTAGGGCAGGTCGCCCTCGGTCAGCAGTTTCACGCGAGCACCATCAGCCACGACACCCTCCATGAGCTCCAGCGTTTTGCGGCACGCCGCCGGCCGCGAGCAAGCCAAGGTTAGGGTCCTCGCAAGGCCGTCTGCACGGATCGCCGCGGCTAGAATGGCGGCTTGGATCCGCGTGCGGCTGACCTCCTCGGCCGTCCGATCATCGGGCAGCTCGGCTTCTTCGGCCTCGACGGTTATCCCCGCGTGATCCCGGTCTGGTTCGAATACCGGGGTGGCGAGGTGTTAATCGCCAGCCAGCCTGCCACATATAAAGGACGCGCGTTGTCCAGAGACGGCCGGGCCGCCTTGAGCGTTTCGACCGTCGACAGACCCTACCTGATCGCCAGCGCAGTCGCTGACGCCACGGTCGAGCGCCTGGATGAATCGGAGCGCATCCAGTTCGTCAGCGCGATCGCGCTCCGTTACCTCGGGCCGGAGGGAGCGAGTAGGTATCTCGAGGTTTGGAGCAAGGGCGGCCACCCCGGAGACGGAGAGCTGATCCGGCTGTTGCCGCGCGGGATTCACTTCAGCACCAGCTAGGAAACAGCTCCGCGGTCACTCGGCCGCGTAACGGCACCAATGGTATGTTCGCCATGCGATGAAGATCACCGACGTTTCGGTGCAGGTGGTCGACGCGGGGGTGACCATGCTCTTCGCCGAGCGGCTGATCATGAACCTGGCAAACGTCATCGTGCGAGTGAAGACGGACGACGGCGTCGAGGGCGTGGCGGGAAGCAGCACCTACCTGGGCGCTCGCGCGGTGGCTGCCGCCCTGGCCGAGCTGAAGCCACTCATCATCGGTGAGGACCCGCTGTACCGGGAGCGGATCTGGCAGCGGCTCAACGAAGTCAGCATCCTGATCGTGCCCCCGCATTCGATCGCCCTCCTCGACTGCGCGCTGTGGGACCTCGCGGGCCGGGCCGCCGGACTTCCCGTCTACAAGCTACTGGGAGCACAGCGCGACGTGTTACCGGCGTACGCGAGCTCGCTGACGTACCCGACGCTCGCCGATTTCCAGAGGGAGGTCGACGTCTGGTTGGAGCGAGGTTTCAGGGCGATCAAGCTGCACGTTTGGGGTGACCCGGAGCGCGACATCGAGCTGTGCACGGCGGTTCGCGCACAGGTTGGGCCAGGCGTCGCTCTCATGATCGATGCCGTCGGTTCGTACACCCTCGTGGACGCAATTCGCGTGGGTCGCCGGCTGGACGAGCTCGCTTACGAGTGGTTCGAGATGCCGCTTCGCGACCAGCACATCCAGGCGTACAAGACGCTCGCCGACGCGCTCGACATCGCCGTCGCGTCGGGCGAAGTGCACACGCGCACGTACCAGGAAGCCGCCAACTACCTGACCACCGGTGCCTGGGACATCGTCCGTATCGACGCCGTGATCAGCGGCGGGATCACGGCGACCAAGAAGGCCGCGGCGCTCGCCGAGGCCCTGGGTCTTCGCTGCGAAATCCACAGCTTTGGCTACACGCTGGCCCAGGCGGCGAACCTCCAGGTCATGGGCGCTGTGTCCAACTGCCGATACTTCGAATACCCGATGCCGATGGGAGGATACGGCGCCGGCATGGTCGACCAGATCGAGCTCGAAGCCGACGGGACAGTCCGCGTGCCCTCGAAGCCAGGCCTTGGTGTGGATGTCGATTGGGAGCGGATGGACGCGATGACGGTGGAGCGGTTTTGATGGCCCGGAAGCCGTGAAGGTCATCGTCATCGGCGCAGGTGTGGTCGGCGTCACGACTGCCTACTACCTCGCGAGGTCAGGTCACCAGGTCACCGTGGTCGAGAAGGAGTCGGAGGCGGCGACCCTGGCCAGCGCGGGCAACGCCGGCCTGATCGCACCGGGACATTCCTTTGCGTGGGCGTCGCCCTCCGCACCCAAGGAGCTACTTCGCTCGCTTACGCTCGAGGACACCGCGCTGCGGGTCAATCCGTTCAAGGCTCCGGGCATGGCGATCTGGGGTCTGCGTTTTCTGCGCGAATGCAACGCCGAGCGGGCGACAAAGAACACCCTCGTCAAGCTGCGGCTGGCCCAGTACAGCCAACGAATGCTCAACCAGATCGCGGCGGATGAACGGATTGATTACGACGACATCCACGAAGGGATCCTTTACCTGTATCGCGACCCCAAGCGTTTTGCGGCGGGCATCGAGAAGATGAAACTCGTCCAGGAGCACGGCCAGAAGCAGGATGTTCTCGACGCCGATGGCGTCGTCGAAGCGGAGCCGATGCTGGGCCCGGTCAAGCACAAGCTGGCGGGGGCAATCTACGGAGTCACCGATTCGAGTGGCGACAGCGTCATGTTCACCCGCAAGCTCCAGGCGGTCTGCGAGGGGATGGGCACGAAGTTCGTGTTCGGACAGGGCGTGGCGAAGCTGGCGGCGGGTAGCGGCAAGGTGAAGGCGGCCATGCTCGACGGCGGCGACTCGCTGGATGCCGAGGTGTTCGTGCTCCGACGGCGGCGACTCGCTGGATGCCGAGGTGTTCGTGCTCAGCGCGGGAGTCCACAGCCCGAGAATCGCGCGCAGCGTCGGTGTCCGGCTTCCGATTGCGCCGGCTAAAGGCTACAGCGCGACGTTTCCCATCAAGCGAAACGGTGGCCCCCAGATGCGCGTCGGGGCTGTCGACGAGGAGCTGCTCGTGGCGTGGTGCCGGATCGGAGACCGGCTGCGGATGACATCCAGTGCAGAGTTCACCGGCTATGAGACCAGCTACAAAGAGCACGACCTCAGGTTGATCCGCAAGCTCGCGGGCGATCTGCTGCCGGACGCAGCCGAATATGACAGCGGTACGTATCGCGCGTGCAACCGGCCGATGACGCCTGACGGCCCCCCCATCCTCGGCCCCGCGGGGCACGACAACTTCTACATCAACAGCGGGCACGGCCACATGGGGTTCACGATGGCGTGCGGGTCGAGCCGGATCGTGGCCGATCTGATCGACGGCAAGAAACCGGAGATCCCGGTGGCGGGGCTGACGCTGACCTCTCGGCCCTAGGCCCTGATTTCAGATCCCTTCGAACGCGCCGAAGGCGAGCCAGCCGCCGTCGACAACGATGGTTTCACCGGTCACGAACGAAGCTTCGGCGCTGGCCAGAAAGGTGTAGGCCCCTGCAAGCTCGTCGGGCTCCGCCAGTCGGCGCTGCGGCGTCCGCCGGGAGATGGCGTCGAAGTCGATCCGGCCCTCCGCCTGGAGCTTTTCCGTCATGGAGGTGCGGACATATCCCGGCGCCACCGCGTTGACGCGGATCAGAGGAGCCCACTCGGCCGCCATGATCCTGGTCATCATCACCACCGCGGCTTTGCTCGAGCCATACGCGAGGCGCCGAGGAAAGGGCGCAAAAGCTTGTACGGACGCCGTGTTGATGATCGCACCACCACCGGCGACAAGCATGTGACGGGCGGCTTCGCGCGCGCACAGGAAAACCGCAGTCATGTTGAGGTCGATCACCTTCTGCCAGGTGTCGAGATCAAGCTCCAGCGTGTGGGCCGCCACTGTGATGCCGGCGTTATTGACGAGGACGTCCAGCCGCCCGAACGCGTCGACCGCCCCTTCGACGAGCGCCGCCGCGCCAGCCTCCGTAGCGACATCCGCTCCAATGCCCACGGCGCGGGCGCCCAGCTCCCGCGCGACCTGGTCGGCCACCGCCTGGTCGCGTGAGTTGACGGCTACCTTGGCCCCTTCGGCGAGAAACGCAGTGGCGACCGCGCGCCCGATGCCTCGGCTGGAGCCAGTGATCGCGGCGACTCGGCCCGCCAGGCGGCCGCTCATGTGATGACCAGTGCTCCGTCTTCGTTCTCGAGCGCAAGCTCTTCGACGCCGTCGGCGTCCGATTGGCGCACGTCATACAGACGCGACTGCCCGAGCAACAGCTCGAGCTGGTCGCGGACAAGGCCGGGCTGGCGCGCGCCGACGACCACCCTCCGCAAGGCGGTCGCGCCGCCGCGGTGCACCGCAGCCGCCTCGCCCGGGTGGAGGCCGTCGGGTATTAGCCATTCGATGACAAAAGGGAGCGCCGTAGGGTCCGAGTCGCCTTCGACGTCCTGGGTCCGCCACCTGAGCACCTGACCATCCGGCCGTTTCCGCGAGCCGTCAACCAAAGCCGGGACATCCCAGCCGGCGCCCTGAAGCTTTGCCCGGACGGCATCGAGGTCCTGGGTCCTCAGCGCCCAGCCGACAAATGTCCGGCCCTCCTTCAGCGCCCTCGCCACACGCCTTCCCAGACGGCTGCGGGCGGCCTCCTGCGGATCGACGATGGCGATCAGCTCCAGGTACTGCAGCCCCAGCGGAACGATGAAATTTGCTGTGCCGACGTTGGGGTGCCGCCCGCCCGGAGTGCCATTCAGGCCGAACCGGGCATACAGTCGTCGCGCCCCCTCCTCGAGGTCGGCGACCGGCAGGAGCACGTGGTCGACGACCGTCGCCGGTTCGACGCCTCTGGCGGACTGCGAGAAATCAGGCATCAGGCTCGATCTCCTTAGGTGATCGCGCGATGGCGCGTACTACCAACCGCCGTACGCGACCCATCCACCATCGACGGTGATGTGGCTGCCGGTGATGTAGCTGGCGTCGTCAGACGCGAGGAAGACCGCGACCCGAGCCACTTCGACCGCCTCGCCGAAACGCCCCATGGGCGTCCGCCGCTCGATGTCGGCAGCTGTGAACGCGCCCCCGCGCGTCTGGCTCTTGACGCCGAGTCCCGCTCTGATGTAGCCCGGGTCAAGGCAGACCACCCGCACGTTGTCCTTCGCCCACTCCGCCCCAAGCACCTTGGTCAGGCCGATCAGCCCGTGCTTGGCGGCCGTGTAGGGGACGCGGCGAGGCAAGCCCACCTCGCCGATGATGGAGCCGATCTGGATGATCACACCGCTTTTTTGCGGCACCATGTGGCGCGCCGCGGCCTGGGCGCCGTAGAAGCAGCCGCTCAGGTTGGTGTCGATGACCTGGGTCCATTCGTGCGCCTCCAGCTCGAGTGCCGGCTTGATCACATTGATGCCGGCGTTGTTCACCCAGACGTCGAGGCGGCCGAAGCGTTCGACCGCGGCGGACGCCAGCGCCCGCGCTTGGAGGGGGTCGCGGATGTCGGCGACAAAAGCTGTCGCGTGCAGCCCGTCATGTTCCATCGCCGCCGCAGCTCCTGTGGCCCTCTCAGTGTCGCGCGAATTGATGACGACGGACGCGCCCTCCCGCGCGAACTCGTAGGCGATAGCCCTCCCGATTCCCCCGCTCGATCCCGTCACCACAGCGACCTTTCCAAGCAGGCGGTGCGAGGGCGGAGTGGGCGCGCCGGCTGGTTCAGGCACGCTCATTCCTCACTGAGTCACACGTTAATCTTCCGCATTGTGCGGACGCTCAGGGTGACGGGCCTCATGGAGCCGATCAGCCATTTTTCCCATGCGGTAGTCGCCGGCAACACCCTTTACGTGTCCGGGCTCGTGGCAACGGACGAGGGAGGCGAGGTCGTCGGCAAGGGCGACGTCATTGAGCAGACACGGCAGATCTTCCGCAACCTGCGGCGCATCCTCGACGCGGCCGGAGCCGCCCCGTCGGACGTCGCCAAGGTAACCATCTTCATGCGCGACGTCTCGCAGCGGCCCCTGATCAACCCTGTGCGCCAGGAGTTTTTCGGCGAGCACCGCCCCGCCAGCACCCTGGTCGAGGTGAGCCGGTTGGTCCGCGACGAACTGCTCCTGGAGATCGAGGCGGTGGCCCAACTCTCCGACTAGGAGCCGCCCACCTCCACGATCATCTCGATCTCGACCGAGATTCCCATTGGCAGGGAGCTCATGCCGACCGCGGAGCGGGCGTGCTTGCCCGCGTCCCCGAACCCGGCGACCAGAAGGTCGGAGGCTGCGTTGATGACCTTCGATTGTTCGACGAAGTCCGGACCGCAGTTCACCATCCCGAGGAGCTTGACGATCCGCGATACGCGATCCAGGTCGCCGATCGCCTGCTTGAGGCTGCCCAGGCAGTTGAGGATCGCGAGCTCGGCCGCCTTGCGGGCGGCGTCGACGTCGACGTCTTGTCCGACCTTGCCGCGGTAGATGTACTCGCCGTCCTCGCGACGCGGCCCGTGGCCCGCGACGAAAACCAAGTTTCCGGTCTTGACTGCACCGACATAGTTGAACATCGGCGTCCCCGGGTCTGGCACTTTGTGACCGAGCTTCGCGAGGTGTTCTTCAACCTGCGACATGACTCTCTCCTTTCAACTGCCTGATCGCAACATCGCGGTGTGGGGACCGTGGATTCCGGCGCCAGGCCACGGCCCGGGCGACGCGTCTGGAAGCTCGACGCTGTCGACACGTTCGTCAAAGACCCGGAGGCCCCGAGCCCGACTGCCATTGCTCATACATCCACTCGAGGCGGTCGATCCAGTACCAGTTGCCGCCGGCGGCGGTGTACAGGAAATGTCCGAGCTCGGGCGACGGTCGCACCGCCCGCCGTATGCCGATAGAGCCGGCCGACTGAGGTGATGGCCAAAGCTGAGATGGCTCGGTAATCGCAACGCTCCAGGTCGTCACTTCCACGCGCACAGCCGCAGCATGCCACGGCCGGGATCACAATGATTGCGCGATGCGCCTCTACCGCGACCCTGACCTGCCAGGACCACTTGATATCGACCGCGGCTTTTACGAACGCATCGCGCGAGCCACCGAGCGCAGGCGCCGCGTGCACGAGCACATCGTCCCGATCCGCAGCGGACATGCATGGCCTGTCAAGGCGGGCTGCGTCGTGCGCATCGTCATCGTGGAAGGACCGCAGGTCTGTGACCTCAACCTGTGGAACCTGAACAACCCGCGCGAACGGTTCTGGGCCGCCCGCACACGCCAGCTGCAGGGCGCCCACGTCACGACGTTTGACCGGCTGTGGTCTTGCCTGCCCTATCTTCGCCCCTTGGTCACGATCACCAACGACACGCTGCCAATCGCGCCCACGGCGAACGGAGGACGCTGCCACGACCTGCTCGGGAGCCGATGCGATCCATACCTCTACAAGCTTCTCGACGACCGCGACTACAACGTCACGTGCCACAACAACCTGTCGCGCGCGGTCGCGCCGTACCACCTGACCGAGTTCGACGTGCATGACGTCCTGAACGTCTTCCAGGTCACCGGGCTTGACCCAGTACACGAGATCTACTTCATGGAACCTAGCCCCGCGAAGAAAGGCGACTTCTTCGAGTTCTTCGCGGAGATCGACCTTCTGTGTGCAATCTCGACCTGCCCCAGTGGTGACCTCTCGAAATGGGGGTGGGGCCCGGAAGGTGCGGACCCAGTTGCCAACTGCCACCCCCTCGGAGTCGAGGTCTACGAGCTGGCCAGCGACCTGCTCGAGGGCTGGAAGCCGCCCGAGCCGGTGCACGTCAAGTCGGTCTATCTTCCTTAGGGCCAGCGGTGGCGGGGTTGGGGCCCGGGACACTATTTGAACTCCAAGGTCGAAGACTCGACGTGCGTACTCGAACTCCTAACTCGGTGATCGGCGACACGACCGGTTGGGCCTCTTCCTCTTTCGGCCCCACCTCCAGCAGGACCGTGCCCGCGGAACCATCGACGGTGACGCGCTGACCGGTCGTGATCTGCTCGGTGGCACCGGCCACTCCGACGACGGCGGGGATGCCGTACTCGCGGGCCACCACCGCGCCGTGCGACATCATGCCGCCCATTTCCATGACCAGGGCGCCTGCGGTCAGGAAGAGAGGAGTCCAGCCGGGATCGGTGGAAGGCGCGACCAGGATCTCTCCCGGCTCGAGCCTCGCTCCCGCCGGCGAGCGAATCACGCGCGCGGTCCCGGAGACGACTCCTGGGGAGGCGGGCGAACCTCGCAGTCCCTCGCCGACCGATACCAAGGCTGCCTCCGCGTCGGTCCCGTCGGAAAGTAGCAAGCGCGGGATGCGCCGGCGCGCGCGCTCGCGCTCGTAGGTAGCCCTTCGGGCGGCGACCAGTTCCCGCATGTCCTCGCCGCCGGCGGCGCGTCGCGCCTCCGGCAGGGTCAGGAAGAAGATGTCGTCTTCGTCGGAGAGCCGGCCGCGCGCGACCAGGTCGCGACCAACCGGCTTGAGCAGCTCTCGTGAGGGCGTCGCGAGGAGGCGGATGATGTGGAACTTCGGCGCTTCTCGATCGCCGATGAGAGCACGTACTCTACCCAGCACCACTCGGAGGATCGCCCGCCGTGGCCCGTGCACCCTGGTCAGCAGCGAGGCGATCATCGCCTCCGCCTCCCGCTGGCCCTTCGCGAACTGTGCGTCGGGCGCCAGCGCGTCGTCGCCGAGGCGCAAGTAATTCGCGAGCGCGCCGAGGATGTGCTCCGGGTTTTCGGACCAGCGCTCGACGCCGATGTCGATCTCGCCAATCGATCGAAAGCCGTAACGGGCGAGGAATGATTTGAGGCCGGACTGCAGGCGCGGGGCTAGCGTACCGCGTCTATAGGCGGCCGCCAGCTCGGCTGGCGTGCGCCCGATCAGCGCCTCCCGTGAGTCCGCATCGTCGCGGACATCGGTGCACAAAGTCCACAGCGCCAGGTCCATCTCGGTGGTTGGGTTGTGCGCCGCGCCTCGAGTGATGGTCTGCAGCTCGTCCATCCGCGCCTTGCCGCGCAGCAGCCGTACCGCCAGAGCGAACGAGAGCATCGCAGGCATGATGGTCCCGATCATCCGCGGGAACATCCGCGGCGTCACCGTCAGGATCAGACGCTCGAACGCGTCGAGGCGCTGTTCCGAGGTCGTGTCTTCGGGCAGATCGATACATGCGAACTCCTCGATCTCGCGGACGTAACGCGCGCGGGTGGCCTCCGGTGACCGCAGAACTCGCAGCGCGGAGCGAGGGACGCCTGCCCGCATCAGCGCTCCGGCAATCGCGCGCACCGAACGAAAACGGGAGCGCCTGGCGAGGGAGAGACGCGGATCAGAAGCGAGCTGGACTAGAACAGCCGAGCTTCGCGCCTCGCCCATTGATGTCAGGGTCACGAATGCGCGACGGCCGACCGGATCCCGGACGATTGGCGTCACGTCGATGTAGAGCCTCATTCCGGGTTCCTTGAGGATCTGGGAGCCGGCCACGGGATCGTCGACCGAGAATCCAAACATGCCGGACACGGCGCCACTCAGGAGGCGGAAGAACTGGATGCCCATCGGCGTGATCGGCTCGAAGTAGCCCTGGAAAACGCTGCCTGAGAAGTAGACGCGAAGCTCCTTCTGGGGGTCGGGCGCATCTTCGGGCAAGGGATACAGCGTCGTGATCGGACGCGACTGGACGAGCCAGACATGCCGCTCCTGATCGAGCGCGAACTCGATGTCCTGCGGGGCGTTGAAGTGGCGTTCGACGCGATCCCCGAACTCCGCGAGGGTGAGCACCTCCTGGTCGGAGAGGACGGACCCCTGGCCGGCGACCGGGCGTTGGACCACCTGGTGGCTCGCGATGTCGACCGCGTAGTGGTCCGGGTCGACCGCTCCGGCGACCAGCTCTTCGCCGAGACCCGCGACCGCGTCGATCGCCGCGTGCCGGCGCTGTCCGGTGACGGGGTCGGCGGTAAAGAGGACGCCCGCCGCGGAGGCATCCACCATCTCCTGCACGACCACGGCAAGGCTGACCCTTGTGTCGTCGACGCCATTGGAACGCCGGTAGGCGACCGCTCGCTCGTTCCACAGCGACGCCCAGCAGCGGCGGATCGCGTCGAGGAGGCTCTCCTCGCCGGAAACGTCGAGGTAGCTGTCCTGCTGGCCCGCGAACGAAGCGCCGGGCAGGTCCTCGGCAGTGGCCGACGACCGCACGGCGACGCGCTCAGCGTCGAGTGCGGCGTATGCCTTGCGAGCGGCATTCGCGATCACGTCCGGCATCGGCGCGGCACGTAGCCGCTCGGCCGCCTCGGCCGGTCGTGCGGGGTCGACTCCCGCCGCCTCCGCGGCCAAGGCGTAGGCGCCAGTTGTCAGCACGAACCCATTCGGCACAGGAAAGCCGGCCCTTGCCAGGTCGCCGAGGTTTGCGCCCTTGCCGCCCGCGAGCGCTACAGCGCCGCGGTCGATCTCGGGGAGGTAGACCGTCAGCGGCGCCGCGCCGTTCACGATGGCCAGACTACTCGCCTCTCAACCGCCCTGGGATTCGAGTCCGTGTTGGCCCTTGATCCGCGCTCAGTTGGGGTTGGCCGCGGCCCCGGACATGTTCAACGTGGATGTGTCGGAATTCAGCCGCTATACCAGCCGGACTCTCGATCCGCCTCTGAAATATACTGCTGTCTCGCGTTCCCCTTGGCGGGCCTGTTCGAGGAGATGCACTGACAGCGACGCAGTCGGATCCCCTCGCCTTGACACGAGCGCTCCGGGTCACCGGGCTACGCGTTACCTACGGTCCAGTCGTCGCCGTTGACGGCATCGATCTCGACGTTCGCGAGGGGGAGATCTACGGACTTCTGGGTCCCAACGGTGCGGGCAAGACCAGCGCGCTGAGCGCCATCGAAGGTCTGCTGCGTCCAGCGGCTGGGGACATAGTGATCGGAGACATCGACGCCCGCGCTCACCGGCTGCAATCCAAGGCCCAACTTGGGGTCCAACTGCAGGCGACGAGCTTTCAGTCGAATCTGAGGCTGGTCGAGCTCGTGCGGTTGTTCGCCGGTCTCTACGGCGTCACCCTGTCTCCGGCGCAGATACGCGAACGCCTGGAAGAGATCGGTCTACAACACGATGCGTCCAAGCGCTTTCGGGAGTTATCGGGGGGTCAGCAGCAACGATTCTCGCTGCTGATCGCGACCATCCATGATCCCGCGCTGGTGCTGCTCGACGAGCCCACCGCGGGGCTCGACCCCCAAGCGCGGCGCCAGCTCTGGGACCGAATCGAGCGGTTCCGAAAAGAGGGGCGCAGCATCCTTCTCACGACCCACTCGATGGAGGAGGCGCAGGCGGTTTGTGATCGCGTCGCCATCATGGACCATGGCAAGATACTGACGGTAGGCACGCCGGCCGCTCTCATTGCAGCACATCGCGACGACCCTCAAGTCCGCCAGGCGGCGCACGGCGAGGTCACTCTGGAGGACGTCTTCATCGCGCTAACCGGACGGGAACTGCGTGACTGACGACGTAATCCTCCCCCACGGTCGCACGGTGGCGGCTCCCACCTGGTCGTCATCGCTCAAGGTTCTCGTCCGTGCAGATAGCACGGCTCAGGTGCGTACTTCTCTGTCTCTGGTGCTCACCTTTGCCCTTCCTCTGATCTTGTTGGTCGCCACTGGGCTCGGTAAGAACTCGGCGGTACTGGGCGGTCCCGCGTTCCGTATCAGCCTCGCGCTCACTGTGGGGCTGGTCTCGATCGGGACCGTCGGCTACTCGTTGGCGATCGCGCGCGACCGCGATACCGGCGTCTTTCAACGGCTGCGGGTGACACCGGCGCCGACCTGGACCATCATGGCCAGTCGCTGGATCGTGCAACTCGGCGCAGTTCTGGTCATGGCGATCGTGGTTCTCGTGGTCGCCGCCGTCTTCGTGGGTATCACGCTGCCCCCGCAGAACTACCTGTTCACAGTCTTGGTCGCGTTGCTCGGATCTGCCGTCTTCCTCAGCATTGGCCAAGCGATTGTGGGATTGATAGCTTCGGCAGACACGCTCAACGCGGCTGGCCGCCTCCTTTACGTACCCCTAATCGGACTCAGCCTGTTCGGAGACTCAGATCGGCTCGGAATGACGGTCGAGCTGGTGTCCCGCTGGTCTCCTGGCGGCTGTCTCGAGACGCTACTCTCGGCCGCCATGGGTGCGACTGCGTGGAGCGGTCAAAGCTGGGGTGCGCTCTTCGCCAGCTTCGGCTACACCGTCGTGTTCGCAGTGATTGGAATTCGCTGGTTCCGCTGGGTAGCTCACTGATATAGCCCTGGGTAGTAGAGCTCGATGTCGCCGGCATCGACTTCGCGACCGTTGATGTGGCCCGTTATGAACAGGCGCAGTCTGAAGCCGGCCCGACGCCGGACCCACCGCTGATTTGATTCCGCGCGCGACTCGTGGAGACGAGCCGTCACGCCCGCCAGCAGTCGAAGACCGACCAGCAGATCTCGTTTCGCAACCGCTGATCGTCCAGGACGAGTTCGCGAATCACATCCGGGAGCTCATCCCGCTGCCAACGGCACTCGAGCCTGCCGGCGCTCTCACCCTCCCGTCCCGGGGCCGCCGCACGCACGGCCTTGATCGCGTACGCCGCAGCACCAAGCTCGTGTGCGGCGACATGCGCCACCACTGCCGCCTGGCCGGCAGCATATGCGGCATGCCGAGCGGCTCCGCTCAACTCTCTTGCCGCAGCCATTGCATGGCCGCCCGCCGCCCGGGACTGAGACATCCTGATTTCGCCGCGTGCCCATGCCCGAATCTGCTCGATCGCCTCGCGGGGCCGCGGGTCCGAGGGTTGCACCGACTCGAAGTGGTGCAGAACGTGCTCCGCGCACGCGGCAGCCCAGAAAGCCAGGAGCCGATGGTCGGAGTCGGTAAGCGTCCCGCCACGGCGGATGGTGATGAAGCGGGGGTCGCGATCTTTCGGGAGGATCACTTCGTTTTCCTGCCGCTTACACTCGGGATGGCTGGTGACCCTCGATCGCCTACGTACAGTGGAAGTTCTGTGCCCTGAACGGGCTCCAGACCGTCTGGCGCTAGTCGTCCCTGGTGTGTGGCAGGGTGATCTTGATCACGCCTCCGGTGACGCCCTGGCAGGCCGGCAGTGTAGGGCAGATGCTTCGCACGGTGACGTAGAGGTTCCCGTCGGGCCCAATCGTGTCGCCGTACGGCAGCAGGAACGGGGCGCTCAAAAGCGTCGTGGCCTGACCGCTGCCCACGTTGTACTTGACGATGCTGCCGACGAAGAAATCAGGATCGATGGGGTTCGTCAGCGGACTCCCTGTGCCAAACATGTTCACGAAGTAGACGTTGCCGTGTCGGTCGCTGGTGCATCCGGTGATGTGCTTGAACAGCGCGTTGCTGAGCACTGTGAAGGACGTGCCTTGAACTTTGAGGACGCGCCCCGAAAGCTCGCCAACGAGCAGGCCGCCCCTGGTTCGAACGACGCAAGTTGGAACCGCGTCGGTAGGAAAGGCTCCGGCGGTGTCAAAGCGTGTGGGGTCGCGGAAAAGGATCCTGACCTTGCCTTCCTCGCTGACCCGGTCGAGCGTGTTGGTTCCGGAGTCAGCCACGTAGGCGCCCTCACCGGTGGCCATCAACCCGGTCGGATTGGAGTCGGCCTCCTGGTGAGCACTAGCAGGCAGACCGCTCGCGTAGTTGAAGTCAAACTCGCCCACCTTCGCTACCGTGTTCCACGTTCCGTTTCTGCGGACTGAGATCAACCGGCCGGCTTGAGCCTGGCCGAGAGCATAGGCAGCCGCAGAAAGAGTTGGCGGGGCCGGCACTTCCTGAGGCGTGACGCTGATCTGAGCCAGGATCCGCCCCTCGTCGCCGACTGACAGCCCGGACGGCCCTTCTGAGTCGAAGCCGCCTCTCGCCGTCTGCGAGAAGAGGCCGCCGACCAGGGTGGTTCGCACGCCGCCATCGATCCACGAGATCCGTCCGCTGGGGCCGATGCAGACAGTGCCTGCGTCAGGACCTCCGAAGAAGCAGTCGCTCGGATTCGTGCTTCCGTGTCCCGATTCCGTGACCAGCATTCGGCCATTGACGAAGGTGATCCCGCGCGGACTGTCGAGCCCGCTCGCGACCTGAGTCGGGGTGGCGGCCGCCACCGGGCTGGGCAACGTCGCGGCCACAACCGCGCCTGCAAGCAAGACAAACAGATGCCGTCGTCTCAGATGCATGCCACTCCTCCCCTAGACACACCCGGTCATCCCCCCGGGGTCGGCCAGGATTGTCGCTCGCCACAGCGACGACGTCAATGGGGCATCGCCCTCAGCTCGACACGCGCGGAACCGTCCTCATCGTTTGCGCGATGTGTGATGGGGATCAACCTTGAGCGAGGTTCGACCGCAATGTGGCGGGGTCGGCGCCTGGCTGCTCGACGTCGGTACGTCGATTACGTTCTTCCTGCCCCGGGCAGATCGGCGCGATCGCGTGGTTCGGCATCGCAGCCACTGCTCAGACAGCAGGCACACCGATTTCCGAAGCTCTTGCCACTCGACCCGAACCATCTTTGGCATTGGACTAACCAGGCGACCGCCTCCTGAATTCGATGACGCTCCGCATCGTGGCATTAGCTCCTGTCGCCTGGTTCATGGCCGGGCCCATCGAAGGAAACAGGTCCATGAGCGCCTTGATCAGGCGGCCCGGCCCTGGCATGACCACAATCTCGGCGCGATCTTTCTCGATCGCAGCGACAACGGCCTTGCCGACGTCTTTTGCAGGGGACGTCCCCATCGCCGGCATCTTCATGCCGAGTTGGTCGGCGGTGCGCTGACCTTGGCCAGCGTCACGGATCGCGCCGAGCACAACCACCGAAGCGCTCACGCCGCGGGAGCGATAGTCGTTGCGCAGCACCCGCGTGAACCCCATTAGCCCGTCCTTGGCCGCGGCATAGGCCTCGGTGTAAGGGAAGCCGACCCGCCCCGCGATCGACGAGATGTTCACGATGTGCCCCCGGCCTCGCTCGAGCATTCCGGGCAGCAGCAGATGGGTGAGCCGCATCGGCGCGATGAGGTTGAGCTGGAAGATCGCGTCGTTCTCGGCCCATGTCATGTCGTCGAACTCACGCTGCGGGTCGCCGCCGGCGTTGTTGACGAGCACGTCGACGCGACCAACCTCGCGCTCGGCGGTCCTGACCAGCGCCTCCACATCTTCTGCAACCGTCAGGTCCCGGGCCAGAGCGACCGCGGTCGTGCCCTTGGCCCTCAGGTCGTCCGCCAGCACTTCGAGCTCCGAGGCCGAGCGGCCGGTTAGGACCAGGGAATACCCCGCTTCCGCCAGGGACCGGGCGATGAATGGCCCGATGCCTCTCGAGGCACCGGTGACGAGAGCAACTCCGGCTGTCTTGGCCACTTCTTCGACTCCTGAACTCGAGCGCTCCTCACGCCCCTGGCCTAAATAATAGGCAACTTCAATGATTTATTGCATCTATTATTAGCTGCGGCTATGATTTGGGCAGTGGCGGTCGACTATCCCGAGGACCTGGCAGCCAGGATTGGATTCCTGCTGGCCCGCGCCCACCTGATCGCCCGCGAGGAGGCGGATCGGGCGCTGGCTGAGGTCGGCCTCACCGCGAAGGGCTACGCTGCGTTAGCCACCGTCGTCAGCGACGCACCAATCTCGCAGCAGAGGTTGAGCCGGCGCCTGCGTATGGACCCGGCGACCATGGTGGACGTGATCGACGAGCTCGAACGGTCCGGCTACATGCAGCGTCGCCGCAATCCAGACGACCGCCGCGAGTACGCGCTAGTCACAACGGCCAGGGGTCGCGCCCTCTTCTCTCGCGCCAAGAGGGCGCTCAGCGCCGCCGAACGGGAGACCGTTCGCGACCTCGACGTCGAGGAGACCAACACGCTGCGAGAGCTGCTCGGCCGCATCGCCCGGAAGCCCGGAAGCCTCACGACCGCAGAGATGGAGAAGAACGCGCTGAGCGCCGGCCGTTAGCTAGAGGGATGCTTCCAGGGGTCTCCTCCAGCACGTCTTGAGGATTGCGTTATCCGCATCACCTCCCTGCGAGCGTCTGATGCTTGCTGTCTTCCAGGACTCTTGCGAGTTCGTCCACTTGAAGCTCACCGTGGCAAGGAGCCTCCAGACAGCGCGACGGACCAGGTGATGATGGCGGTTTCCGTAATGCAAACCAGGCACTAGCGTCAGCGGCTCATCTTTGGCATCGCCATCCATAAGCATCTGAAGTCCCGACCCTTGCAATGCAAGGATCCTTGCGCTACAGTATCCTCGGTGCCGATCGATGGCCTCGCCACACAGCTTCGCAAAGGAGTCATCGAGTACTGCGTGCTGGCGATGCTCAAGGAGATGCCGCGCTATGGCGGAGAGGTGATCCAGATGTTGCGTGCCAGGGGCGAGCTCGTAGTCAGTGAAGGGACGATCTATCCCCTGCTGAGCCGTATGCGCTCCGAGGGTCTGGTCGAGACAGAGTGGCGCGACACTCCCGGCGGCGCCCCGCGGCGCTACTACCGGCTGAGCCGTTCCGGTCAGAAGGCTGTGGCCCAGTTCCGCGACGAGTGGTTCAGGTTTCGCGACTCGGTGGACAACATCTTTCGGAACGGAGCAAGACAGTGATGACCGCAACCCATGCCGCGCAATTGGTGGACGAATATCTGCAGCGGCTCGAGCGGGAAATGACCGACCTGTCCCCTGACAGCCGCAACGAGATCATCGACGAGATTCGCCGCCACATTGCGGAGGAGCGTGGCGGCCTGACCGACGAGTCCGACGCCACCCTCATGAACCTCCTGGAGCGCCTCGGCGACCCAGCAGACATCGCAGCCGAAGCCCGCGGCAGCAAAAAGCCGCGAACCTCTGTGGCCACGACCCGGCGCTTCGGGACCTTGGAGGTGCTCGCGCTCATCCTGCTGGTGGCCGCGTGGCCCGTCGGAGCGATCCTGCTCTGGGTCTCGAAAACCTGGACCACGCGCGAGAAGCTGCTCGGCACCCTGCTCCCCCCAGGCGGATATCCAGGCGTGCTCCTCATCATGTCCACGTTTCACTGGATCACCGCGGCCTCCGAAGCCGGCCCGGCCTGGGTCGACGTGACGGTGGGCGCCGTTCTCTTCACCATCAGCCTTGTGGCGCTGATCGCTCCCGTGGGCATGATCGTCTACCTGGCGACCCGCCTGAGAGCCCGTTGAGATCGCCGAAGGTCCTGGCCCGAATCGCGAGCTCGCTCTATCTGCTGGCCAGCGTTTGTTTCGTGGTCGCGATCGCGATCCGCTCGAGCATCGAGGGTACAGGCGGCGGCTCAGGCCTGATCGACAGGATTCGAGCGTCGACGTCACTGTTCCGCATCAGCCTGACCATCGACCTGATCTCGGGAACATTTTTTCTGCTCGCGGGCATGGCTCTGTACCTGCTGCTGCGCCACGTCGACCGGCTTGCGGCTGCGGCGATGGTCGTGCTGGTCGCTATCGAGATCGTCGTGATCTACTTGAGCGACATCAACCTCTACAACGCGCTGACCATCGCTACCAACCCCTCCTACATCCAGGCGTTCGGCGCCCCGGCGTCAAATGCGCTCGCCTCCCTGTTCGTCGACGCCCATACCAACGCGCTCGTGATCGACGAGATGTTCTTCGGCCTGTGGCTCGTTCCTCTCGGCTACCTGGTCATCAGGTCTCGCCAGATCCCGTGGCTCGTCGGCGCACTGCTGTTAGTCGCCGCGACGAGCTGGATGGGACAGTTCCTCGCCAATCTTCTTGCGCCCGACCTTCCGTATGTGTTCGAGGTCGGTCAGGTCGGCGGCGCGGGCGAGTTCGTCTTCGTCATATGGTTGTTGATCTTCGGGATCAAGGTGACCGGCGCGGGCGCTCGCGATTCGGCAGTATCTGCTCCGGCCCGAAACCGATGAGGTCGACCATGTCGCGTCATCAGCGTTAGGGATTGCTGAACCAGCGTCGCCGTCTCTTACGAAGCCCCTAATCCACGTTAGGAGGTGGACGTCCGTCGCCGATCTCAGCTTCGATTGAGACGGACACCTTCGAGAATGAGTGCCTTCAAGGCCGACGCGTTGATCGCGTCACCCTCGTGGAAGTCGATGGCACGAACCGTCTTGCTGTCCAGACGCGTGTTGAAGAGTCCCTTCGGATCCTTCAGCTGGGCACCCTTTGGAAACGTCAGCCTCACCGCGTTCTTGAGGGCCTCGCCTATGCAGACGATGCCGTCGTGGGACCAAACGGGCACCCCCTCGGGTCGGGAGGGCTTCTTCCACTTCACCTCTTCGATTACGCCCGGGTCGGCGCCCCTGATGAGAGCCCGCAGTTGACTCAACCTGTCACCCCTCCAGCCGGCCATCCTGCGGACGATGTCATCTATCTGTTGGGACGCGGATGCGTCGCTCATGCCGACGCTTTGCTGCGGCTGCTTAGCACCGAGCGGACCGCAGGGCTCAGTTCCTTGTCCTTGCGGTGGATGCAGCCAAGCCAACAACACGGCCGCCGCTTCCCCTCCAGCAGCTCGGATTGCAACCGCCGGATGTGCTGGCTTCTCGTTTCGGCTTTCTTCGGCCAGAGTACCCAGCAGATCCACTCATTGCGGGCAAGGGGGGTGAGGTCTTGCCACGCCGCCAGCACCATTGGGGTGGCAATCAAGACGCGTCTCAAGTCCATCGGGACGGTATGGACCACTCCGCCGGCGACCACCCTGGAACTCATCGATCGCCCATCCTAGCTCCGATTCGCACGAAGGCAGACTTGGGGTCGGCGGCTGCGTGCGGCTTCGGCCGAGGGTGGGGTCAGTCGATTCGCTGGGCCAGGGCCACGATGATTCCCTCCGGCCCGCGCACGTAGGCCATGCGCCAGATGTCCTCGTATTGACCGATGCCGCCGACCAGGCCGAAGCCGTCCGCAGCCAGCCGGTCGACAACCGCCTGGAGGTTGTCCACTTCGAAGCAAACGTTGCGCAGCCCCAGCTCGTTGGACACGGCGTCGGGCGATCCCGGTTCGTGGTTGGGCCGGATGAAGCTCGACAGCTCCAGCCCGGTTCCTCCGTCGGGCGGCCGCAGCATGACGATCTCGGAACGGGAGTTCGGTATGCCAATGACGGTGTCGACGAACTCACCTTCCATAAACATCCTGGCCTCAACCACGAGACCCAGCCCGACGAAGAACGCTGTCACCGTGTCTAGGTCCGCGACCGTGATGCCTACGTGGTCGAAGCGTGGAATACGCGACACGGGTGCCCCCTGCATTAGTGCGTCCGGTCAGGTTCGCGTAGCTGCTGCTTGCATACGACGTCCACGTTACGGGGTTGCCGCGGATGGCGAGGTATGACCGGTGACTGGGCAGATGGGTCCCGAACTCTCAGAACTCTCGTCCAGAAACGGCGGGAAAGATCGATCTGTTCCCATCTGTGCCACGGAGTCTGCGGCCATGGTCATTCGAGGTGATTCTTCCGCCGGATTCCTACACGAAGTGCGAAATGGCAGCCCATGGTCCCCGACTTGGCAGTATCCGGCCTTTTCGTTTCCAAGCTCGCCCTGAGCTCAGACGCGTTCAATCGTGGCGAGCCAAGCCTGTGCCCGTTCCGACTCGATGGCGATGACGAACTGAGCCGGCTCGATCGACCGGACTGACCAGCCGTCCGTGAATGAAGCCCGGATCTCCGCCTTCGACACACGCCGCGGCCCCCAGTCGCCAGGCTGCCGATCACTGAAGCACATCATGTAGTACATACCGCCGGGCCGCAGCACAGACCGCAGGCTGGTGACGAAAGCCGGACGCTCGTCGTCGCTGAAAACATGAAACAGGCCGCTGTCGGTGATGACGTCGAACTGCCGGCCCAACCGGTCGAGGTGCATCGCATCTGCGACCTGGAACGTCGCATGGATCCCCCGCTCCTCCGCCTTCTCTCGCGCCCGCTGGATCGCGAGCTCGGCGATGTCCACCCCCATTGCTTCAGCTCCATGTGTCGCCGCGAGCATCACCTGCTCGCCCGTTCCGCAGCCGACGTCGAGGACCCGGCCCACCAGCTCGCCCGCCTCGGCCAGCCGCACAAAGTCGGGCTGCGGCCGGCCAACATCCCAGGGCGGAGAGCCCTGGTACGCGCTGTTCCATGAGGGACGCTCGGCCATAGCCCGAGCTTAGCTGCGCACAGCGCTAGCGAGATATCCAACCTCGCCGCCCCAGGTCGCGAAAGGGGAGGCGCCCGCAGAACGCTGCGGGCGCCCCACTCAGACCGTTTACTGGTCGGTCTGGTTGCTCCCCGAGCTCGGCCCATTGCTGGGGATCGCGAGCCGGTCATGTGCGCGATTGCTGTGGCCGCCCACGCTTAGCCCGCCCCTGAGGGTATACATCGCTTCGTCGAAAACGCCGCCCGCAGGACGGTTCGCGACCGCAAAGGCCGGGAATGCCGGCCCGCCGACGAACGAGGTGGATATATAGTCGCCGACCATGCGGCCCTGGCTCGTTTTCGCGAGCGAGGACAGCGACATCGGCCCGGCAATCTGCTGGTTCGAAGTCCAGCTGCCGCCGCCGTCAACCGAGATCGAAGAGCCGACCTCGAGCTGGCAAGTCGCCGCAGTGCAACTGGCGTTGGGATAGAAGTAGAAGGTAAGCGCGAGTTGAGCGCTGTCCCCCGACGTGGCGTTGTTCACGGCAAGGCCGGGGATGAAGTGGTCAACTCCGCCGCCGATCGGGTCTACCGGTATGCGCGTAACCGGAGACCAGTTCGTACCGTCGGTCGACGTGCTGAGCACGAGGTCATTGGCGGTGCAGCCTGGCTCGAAGCGGCAGTCTGGCCAGACCACGTAAACCTTGCCCGACGCGTCAATCTCCGCGGTGGGAAGGCCAAGGCCGTTGCGCAGGCCTCCGGCTACCAGGTGCGCCGTGACGTCTGCGATGCGCGTCGTGGTGCCCCAGCTCGCGCCGCCGTCGGCCGAACTGAAGGCGTTGACGTCGCCGCCCCGCGAAGCAAACCCGCCTACCGGGACGATTACCGTTCCGTTCGGCTGGACCAGCGGCTGGCCGCCGATACCGTGCAGGTGCTGGGCGGTTGCGAGCGGCGCGCCCCAGGTAACACCGCCGTCACTCGACGTGCTCATCTGCTCCAGGTCGCTGAGCGAGGCGTCGTCGAACTCGGTGTAGCAGTTGCCATAGTGCGGGCTGCTCACCGTGTTGTCACAGACGCTCCAGTTCTTGTCGTTGAACTGCCGGTCGGCCGTGATGACGACGGGATTTCCCCACGTTAGCCCGCCGTCGATGGAGCGGCTGGCGAGGACGTCAACCGGAACCAGAGCAGCCGGAATCCCGAGGTAGGAGATCATCCAGACGTTGGCTTTGGCGTCGAAGGCGACAGAAGGATCGCTCACGCGCTCGTACGTAAGGTTGGCCGGCGTTGAGTGGAAGGTCGTGTCCGGCAGGAAGCCACTGGTGAACGTTTTGCCACCATCGTTCGAAGTGGCAAAGCCGATGTCCGAGGCGCCGCCGTTGAAGAAACGGCCCACCTGGAAAGCGGAGACGATCGTCGTACCGAATGCGAACGTATCGGGCTCGACCTCGGTCCGATGCTGACTGGTGTTGTTGGTGAACGGATCGCTGCTCAGCTGGAGGAGACCTGCCGCGTACACGTTTAGCGTCGACAGGCCGAGCAGCGCAGCACAGGCTGGCACCAATAGGCGAAACCACCGCATGGTCATTTCCTCCCTCTTGTGTGGCCGGCGCGAGGAGGCAAGTGTAGCCGCCGCTAGCGGCGGGGGAAAATAGCCGTGATCGTCTGGCCCAGCATCGGTTGTGGATCTCGTTGCAGCCCCACATGAGCATCTACTCAGCGCTGTCGAAGCGATTCAAATGTCGGGATTTGAGGTCGTCCTTATGCTTGATTACCACACGACGTTCAACACAGATCTCCGGGTCTCGCTGCGCCGCGCCCGCGAGCAGTCCCACGAGGTCGCGCTATTTGATACCAAGCCGCGGGCGGCACTGCAAACGATCCGCCCGCGTCATTAAATGTGCTTCTTATCTGGAAACGATCACCCGGGATTAGCCCGCCTTGCGCGCGGGCCTGTTTAGGCTCGCCATTCGAAACTTCCGAGTCTCACGGTCCTGACCTGTGCGTCGCATATGGGTTTCTCCCGACCCTATCGGGCCCCGTATTGCCTACTGTCTAGGCATGAGGACATTGCATCCGGCGTACCGCATCACCGACCTGGCCACCTCACTGGCCTTCTACGGCGCAATCGGGTTCGAGCAGGTCGGTCGCGTTGATCTGGGCGACGGTGTGACTTTGACGATGCTCAAGTTCCCGGCGGATGAGGTGGTTACGCTCGAACTGGTGCACCGGCCGTCCGACGGACCAGTGGTCATCGGCAGCGGGTTCAGCCACCTCGCGGTGCAAGTCGATGACCTCCGCGGCATGATCGAGGCTGTTACGAAGGCAGGACTACGTGCCGGCCAAGTCGAACGCCCGGGCGGCCTCGATGGGCCACAAACGTCATGGCTCCGCGACCCCGACGGCTACCGGATCGAGCTGGTGCAGTGGCCACCAGGTCACGCCTATGGGATCACCGCCGCCGACTTTGGCTAGACGCCTGGTATCCAGCGCCCGACATCACTGCCTCCACGAAGATTTCAATTGCCCCAGCCCTGTGGCTCACATTCTCGAGCTCATCGAGGCACTGTACCGACCCGGCGCGAAACGCCAGCCGCAGGCCTAAGCTCCCTCCGTGCAAACAACAGGGCCCGGCCTCGCCGCTGTTGGCGCCGAGCGCCACCTAACCATCTGGTTCGTCAGATACGTGATCGCGGTCGTTGCGCTCGCCGTGTTCGTCGTCGGAGACATCCTGTTCGCCCTGTTGCTGATCGCGCTAAGCGAGTTCGTGTTCATCACCTTGCGGCCAAGGCCAAAGCTCAGCGCATCCACATTTCGGCCACCCGCGCCGGACCAATGGCAGACACCGATCACTGTGTTGAGATGGACGTCGCTCATCAGCAGTGTCTGGGCCATCGCCACGGGTGCCGTGGTCCTCACGATCGCGATGATGATCGAGATCGTCGTCCTCATCGTCATCATATGGCGCCACGGACTCGATGCGCGCAACTTCGCCGTGCTGGCGCTATTCGGCGTGTGGTTGTTGACGAGGCCATTGTGGATCGCGCCACTCCGCAGAGCCCTCAGCCTGGAGGCGACCAGGCAAGTTGCCCCTTACATGGCCACCCTCCACGTCGGTGCAGAAGGGGTTGAGGTCGACATGCGGCGCGCATTCGTACGTCGCGCGCCGGATAGCTATCGGTTCTCGGTGGGCTTTGCCGAACTCGATGAGGTCCGCATCATGGACGGACTCACCGCCCAGGGCTACTGGGGATCGATGGGTCAGTACGACCCCACTATCGGCCTCAGAATGGAATGGGAGCTGGCACACTTCATCGCCGACCAGAAAGCCAGGCCGTCAATCCTTGGCCTTATCGCTATTGGCACCCACCTCCTGCTACGCGGTCCGACCGTGCTCTACCTTATCGGTAACGCAGACCCGTTTGCAGTAGACGCGCTGACCGCTTGGCAGGCATGGCGTGCCGCGCATCCCGAGCCGGCAACCCCTGCCTCCTAAGACTCCAGCTCTGGCACCCGTGTCCACCTTTGCTGAATGCGTGATCCTCCGGAGTCATTTGCCATCAGGGGTAAACATTGACCTTGATCTTCGTGCGATCGCCGCCAACCGCAACCCCGACCGTGCCAGATCTGACAGTCATTTTCCCATTCTTGAGCCGAAAGCCGACCTGGCCGGGGCGGTCGAGGTGACCTGCCAGTTGCCGGTATTCAGCTCCCTCTGGTAGAAAGCGGTGACGGCGGCGAAGCGTCATTGGACACGAAGACAACGTGGCACGCGTTGCTCCCCCCGCCCACGTCCATACTCTGTCCCCCGAATTTAGCCCCTGGGTACATGGGGAAATTCAGGGGTAGGCAGGTGGAAGTAAAGAGATCGATGGTGATCTCCGTCTGCGTGTTCCTAACCGCAACCTGGACCGTGCCGAAAGGCGCTGCGCTCTTGGTGCAACGTTTACAGGCTTATGAATCCGCCAGATGCTCAAGGACGAACGCTTCGACCTCTTCGCTTTTGCCCTTGACCGCGAATCTCCCGAGTGGGCGGACTGACGCCAGGTCGCGTATGAGCGCATACGTCGGCGCCGAGACCACGACCTGACCCGGGATCGCACCCGTCTGGAGCCGGGCGGCGAGATTCACAGCGTCACCGTGCGCGACGTAGTTCCGCAGTTCCTCGCTCCCGATGTTGCCTACAAGCGCTGCACCTGTCGCAATCCCCACCCGGAATCGGGGGAGCGATGGGTCCTCAGTGACAATGGCCTCGATGGCGCGCTGCATCGCAAGAGCCGTCCGGGCAGCGGCGAGAGCATGGCGAGGCTGCTCGACTGGTGCGTTCCAGACTGCCACGATCGCATCTCCAGCGAATTGGATGATCGTCCCGCCGTTGGCGAAGACCACCGGCACCACCGCACTGAAATAGCGATTGAGCGCGAGGACCGTCTCCCGGGGCGGCCGACTCTCGGTGAACGGGGTGAATCCGGCGAGGTCGGCGAAGAGCGCCGTTACCTCTCGGTTCTCACCGCCGAGGGCGGCGCGACCAGGATCGGAGAGTAGCGAACGCACGATCTGCGGTGAGAGGTACTGGCCGAAGAGACGTTGCACTGCAGCGAAGGCCCGGTTCCGCTCGTGCACGAAGGCGTAGAGGGCGACGAACACCACGATTGAGACAGCGGTGATGTTGACGATGAACATTGCGCCAACGAGACCGGTAGGCAGGTTGTTCGCACTGCGCAGCCTTCCGCCGAAGATGCCGACGGCGAGGATCAGCACAAGGTATGCGACAAACCATCGGAGCGCTTCACGCGGGTTGGCGAAGGCGAGGGCGCCGAGCGGCGCGAAGAACGCCCAGAGAACAACGACGCTCGAGGGAACGAAGCCGCCCAGCACGACCATGAGGGCGAAAGGGAGAGCGAGCATGAGGCTGAGCTGAGTGAAGCGGAAGACATCGTATCGGCGCGTCACGGTCAACATGACGATGCTCAGGAGGGAGAGGACCGTGTAGGTGAGTGGTATCGCCCCTCCGAGCGGTTCCCCGAATACGATGTACGCGAGCCCCCAGAAGATGGCGAGAACGCTGATGAGCAGCGACAGCCCGACAAGGAGCCCGCGCTGCAATCGCTCATGCTCGGTATCAGCTGGGGTGGCACCGATGGCAGCGAAGCGCGCGAGCAGTCGGGCCATCGTGTCGGCTAGATGCTACCGCTGGGGCGCCGGATCCGCCCGCGCGCATCCCGACCCGAAATGACACACCCATCCGCATCCATACCGCGGACACGAACTCTTCAGACGTGGACTAGTGGACCGGCCTCAACAAGCAGTTCGCGCGCGGCGGCTTCGTTAGTGGGTGTCAGCTCAACATCTATCGCTCGAGCCATACCGGCCTTGAGCGGCTCGATCTCGATGGCTCCGATGCCACCGCCACCTCGAGAAGCGTCTTGCCCTCGACTCCACGCTCTTTGATGAATCGAAGATTCGCTTGAAGGTTCCATCGAGGCCCTTGCGCCGGTACGCTTTGCTTCCCCGGCCGCATTCTTTTCGCTGAAGATCTGCCGGTAACCATTCGGTGTGCGCAGTCGCTCACGTCGAGCGGCGGGCTCGAATCGAGTAGCCCAGGGTCCCGAACTCCCGAGCGCTCTGTTCTCCGCGTGCTCCCGCAAATGTGTCGAGTGGATTGGCCAGCTCAACGTCGATGAGTCCGGCGCCGCCGATCACCGTCTCCCACCCTGCGCACGGCAGGGCCCCTGCGATTCAACCCGTCCAGAGATCGATGTCATGAAGCGCTTCCTCAGGGACCGGGCGCTCGAGGCAGATATCAGCCACTGTCATCCGGCCTCCTGGCCGCAACACCCGAAAGATCTGACGATAGACACCGATCTTGTCCGGGCAGAGGTTGATCACGCCATTGGAAATCACGACGTCGGCCCACCCATCTTCGACGGGCAAATCTTCAATCAGGCCCTCGCGAAACTCGACGTTGTCCAGGCTCAACCTGGCTGCTATCGACCGACTGCGATCCAGCATCTCGGGAGTCATGTCGACTCCAATCACCTTTCCCTCGCTGCCCACCCAAAGCGCCGCCAGGAACGAATCCATACCGGCTCCGGATCCGAGATCGACAACCCTCTCACCAGGCTTCGACCCGCCCCAAAAGAAAGGATTGCCGACGCCGGCAAAAGCTTCGCAGGCGTAGTCGGGAAGCTGGTCGAGCGGTGTCGCAGGGTAGCCGAGTCGAATCGCGTGGGCGCGCCCGGTGTGGAAGTGATACTCAGCGGTAGGATCCGCCGCGACCTCGCGGTATTTCTCACGCACCTCCCTGCGCAGCGCCTCAAGATCGACCACATCGAGTATTTCGGCCATCGGCTTGTCTTAGTGATTGCCTGCCGGATGATCTGCCTTGACGGCCGTCGCCATAAACACCTCGCCGCGGTAGATGTACTGCTCGTCATCCGCGCCGGATAGTCGGCGTTTAACGCGGCTGATGCAAGACTCACGATCCCGGACCTCTAATGATTGAAGACGCAGTCGCGAATTCATGCGGACCTGATAGTCGAAGTGGTCTTTCGGTCGCCATCGATGCTCAATCGACTCGGTCCAAGCTTTGATCGAAACGAAACCCGCTTGCTCGAGCAACACGGTCATCTTCTGAGTGCTGTCGCAGCAAGCCCGATTGTCGACTGCGGGTAGCTGGATGACCTGGGCGCCTGCTGCCTGCAGCTCGTCATCCCAAATGGCGCTCGCAGCGGGCTCCTTCTCCGACCCCCAAGTAACCGTGCCCACCGAGCCTCCTGGCCGCAACACCCGGTTCAGCTCCGCGAGGCATTGTTCGGGCGACGGCAGGTGGAACAGGACGAAGGCGACGAGCGCTACCTCAAACCGGTTGGCAGGCAACGCCAGCCTCTGTACATCCATCAGGGCCAGTGGGCCCTGGTGCCTCTCTTTGGCCAGGTGGAGCATGCCCTCAGAACGATCGATGCCGACGATCACAGCGCTTGAAGCCGCCCGCTGAATTGCTGGCAACAACGCACCTGCGCCTGTGCCAACGTCAATGACGTGGCTGGTCTCGGCGGTCAGAGGGAGGCGGGCGATGAGACGCTCGCCAACCGGTCGGATGATCGGACTCCACAATGCTTCATAGGCTTCGGCGCGTTGTGTGTATCGGTCGGCCAGCATCGCCGTCTGCTGATTCGCCGTCAGGCCAGCCCGGTTCATCGGTCCGCAGTCGAACTGCTGACTCCGTCCGACTCGACACCATTCCCGGCGTCGGCCCATTCCGGCAGCCCGTCGCTGAGATACCGGGCGGAGTAACCGTGCCCACGGAGGGTGCGTACCGCCTCCGGCGCAAAAGCGCAGTACGGTCCACGGCAATAAGCCACGACCTCCCGCTCCCGTGGTAACTCCCGCAGCCTCTGCTCCAACTCCGCAAGCGGAATCGAAACCGCGCCGGCAACGTGTGCAGCTTGGTACTCCTCGGCGGGTCGGACATCGACCACCACCAATGGTTCGCCGGACCTGAGTCGGGCCAGAAGCTCATCGCCGCTGATCGCTTCGAGGCCTTCGCGCGAACCCAAATACGCCTCGACTAGGCCCTGTACGCCCGGCAACCTTTCAGCCGCCAACGAGCGCAACGCCACCCAGAACCGGTAGACGGCCGGTGAGGCCAGCCGGTACCGAACGCGCGTCCCCTCCCTGGTGGCGGCGACAAGTCCGGCCTCCTTCAAAACCTGCAGGTGACGGCTCGTGTTGGCGACTGACATGGCAACCTGGCGCGACAGCTCCTCGACGCTCCTCTCGCCGTTGGCCAACACGTCGACGATCTCTACCCGGCGTCCGCTGGCGGCCGCCTGCGCTACTCGGGCGAATTGATCGAACAGCTCGATCTTCAAGGCGCGCTCTGTCATCGCGCTCGCCAGTATCCCCGTTTTGGGGTGGTCTGTCAAGAATTCAATTGATCTCTTGACAATTTGAGAAGTAGGCCTGACAATGCCGCCCAGCGAACTTTCTGGAGGTGATTGAGATGATCGAGCAGGGGCGCGTTCCGATGGCCGAGGCAGACCTGGCGCTGGTGGCTGCGGGGGCCACGTCGCACAGATTCCTGGAGCTGCTGGCCGCGCGCGACTTCGAAAGGCTGATTGCCTCCCTGACGAGCGACGCCCACGCTCGGTTCCTGCTTCCACACGGGTTGGAGGAGTACGACGGCCGAGACGCGATCGTCGCCCGGATCAGGAGCTGGTTCGGATCGGCTTCGCTCTTCGACCTCGCGGCCTCAACCGAGGATCAGGTTGGAATGCGGCACCGTATCAGCTGGCGGTTCAACGTCGTGCGCGATGGCTCGCGCCAGGTAATCGAGCAGGTTGTTTACCTGGACATGGGGCCTCACGGTATCGAGCGGATCGATCTCCTCTGTTCCGGATTCCTAGCCGAGCCCGATGTCGCCGGCGGCCCGACGCAGGTATTCGACGCCGGCGACATGGGCTGCGCCGACGGCCTGGCTCAGGAGTTCAGGCGCCAGATCGCCAAGGTCTCGATAGGCGAATCGCTGGAGGTCGTCGTCAGCGATCCGGCCGCCAAAGAGGATCTGCCCTCTCTGGCACGGCTGCTCGGGCAGCGGATCACGTCCACCGAGGCGCACGACGACGGGCGCCTCACCATCACTGTGGAGAGACGGAAATGAACGAGAAGCTGATCTTCAACTGCACCTGGGGCCGTGAAGAGCCGGAGCGAGCAACGCTGCCCTTCATTGCCGCCAACATCGCGGCCACGGCGGGACAGGAGGCAGTTGTCCTCTGCACGATCGAAGCGGTTCGCCTGGGGTGCAAGGGCGGCAGCGAGGGCGTCGAGGCGAACGGGCTACCGAAGCTCAACGATCTCATGACTGAGTTCATCGCCAACCAGGGCAAGGTGTGGCTTTGCGGGGCCTGTGCCAAACCGCGGGGCATCACCCCAGAGCAGCTGGTAGACGGCGTGAGCATCGTCGGGGCCGCCAAGATAGTGGAAGAGATCGTCGCCGGTGCCAAGACGGTCGCCTTCGCCTGAAGCAAAGACAAGTCAGCGAGACTCGTGCAGAAGACGGACATGAGTGCTGACCGCATCACGGTCGCCGAACTCCAGGAGCTTCTCGCTGCAGGCCAGCCGGTCAGCCTTCTCGACGTCCGGTCGCCCTCGGATGTTGATCCGGCGAACGACGACGTAGACCGCCAAGGGTCGCCGCCCGTTGGTTTGAACTCCCAGTTGCCAGGCTCCAGGCGATAAGGGCGGCAATTACCAACAGGCTCCAGTTGAAACCGACATGGATCCCGGCGATTCGGCCCAGGCTGATGTTCTCGTTCATCTCGTTCCTAGCCGCTCGGGCGCGAAGTTGGCGACTTTGAGTCCTTGCCGATACGGCTCTTGCGGTTGGCGCCATCTGTCGCTCGTTGCCTGATCAATCTTGTGGCTCATGGCGATAGTCATTAGCCCGGCTCGGGTGACGGTTCTTCGACGAGCGTCGTCGCGTACGGGACCGCTTCGAGTCGCGCCTTCGGAATCGGCTTGCCGGAGAACTCGCTCACTCCGTAAGTGCCATCGTCGATCCGACCGAGGGCTCTGCTGATTTGTGCCAGCGTGCCTCGATCGACTTGGTTTTCATCCGCTTCGACTTCCAGATCATTCAGACGGGTCGCCTCGTCGCCTGAGTCACCGACGCCTGAGTCCTCTCGTACGGTCTCCTTGCTGTCGCGGCTTCGCTCCGCCATGCGCGATTTGATGGCGTCGCGTTCGGACTCGAGACGCTCCCGGAAGTGGTCAAGGTCCTCTCGTGTCAGCATCTCGGTCTCCTATCACGCCGATGGACTTCAAGGTCAACAGACGTAGCCCCAAACCGGACGAAGGACCAACTCAAGCCTTCAAACGCCATCTCAGCTCTTCGAGGGAGACCCCCTCCAGAAATGGATTCCATCTGAGCATCGAGATCCGGGGCATGATCACGACTCACTGGAGAGTCTGGATTCTTTGCGGACTGGATGCTTTCGCCCGGGAGATTCGTCGCGCCATCCACTCGTGTCTGGGTCAGGATGCACGATGGGTCGAGGGACGCCATGCTGCGGACGAACTCTTCGAGCAATGTCTTCAATTTCATTGCGGATCATCCGAAGGTGAAGCAGAAGGCTTCGGCGCCGCCGTCGAGGAACTCGATCTCAAAACGGCGGTCGCGGATCGGTCCGGGCTGACGGATCAGCTGATACATCCGCTGCTGCACAACCGTGCCGTTCCCGTCGGCGTCGACATCAGCTCCGTGGGCCGCCGCGGCGCTCTCACCGTCGAGGAGCACGCGAAATCTCACGCTCGCTCCCTTTCTCGCCGGCCCCATCACGAGGTTCACGTCGCGCGCGTGGAACTGGTACGCGACTCGGCCGTTCGTGCCGTTGAGCGCGCTCGCGTCGGAGCGGACGGTCCAGTCTCCCATGAGTCCCCAACGGTTGAGCCGGAGGGGCTCCGGCGCCGTATAGGTGTGCGGTTTGTCCCACACTGCACGGCCGCCCGCATCGAATCCGGTGGCCTGATCGTAGCCGAGGTAGCTCTCAGGCGACCCGAGGTTCTCCCAGTCGGCCTGAACTTCGTCCCCGTTCGGTTCGACCGAAGCCAACCCGGGCCGTTGGTCTTCGACGCCCGCATCAGCGAGCAGTTGCCGGATGACCATCTCCGACCGCTCGTAGTCGCCTTCGCCGAAACGGTGATGCCTGATCTGACCCTGCACGTCGACGAAGTAGAGGGCGGGCCAGTAGTTGTTGGCGAACGCACGCCAGACGGCGAAGTCGTTGTCGATCGCGACCGGATAGTCGATCTTTCTCGCCTCTACCGCCCAGCGCACGTTGTCGAGATCGTGCTCGAACTTGAACTCTGGCGTGTGGACGCCGATTGTGATCAGCCCATGATCCCGGTACCTCTGTCCCCAAGCTCGGAAGTACGCCTGCGTGCGGAGCCAGTTGATGCAGGTGTAGGTCCAGAACTGCACGACCACGACGTGCCCTCGCAGGGAAGCCGGCGTCAACGGCGCCGAGTTGAGCCACACGGTGGCGCCGTCGAACGAGCCGATCGTGCCTTCGAGCGGAAGGTCGCCGGCCGCAACGCCAAGGATCCGCGCCACCCAGCCACGATCAGTTTGTGTAGACATGCCTCCCCTTCTCCTTCATCAGTGGTTGTCGGCATCGATGATCGCGTCCGCAAACGCTTCGCCCCGGGGGTGCGTGTCAGCGTGGGCAATGCGGACGCGACTCGTCAGGACCACGTCCCGCGGCCTCCTTATCCACAGCATCGACTCGATGCCTATCCGCACCGCCTACTGCATATGTGAGCGCCGGTTTTTGACTCTCCCGACTAAGGCTGAGGTACCACCACCATTGCGCTGCCTCCACCGCGCCGGACCGGCTCGGCGGCAGCCAGGACCATCCCGTCCGATAGGAACTCGATCCCTGTCGCGGCTCCGATCTCCGGCGTGGAGCTGAACTTCTCGCCAAGAGCTTCCAGCGCCGACCGTTCGGGCGTGCCGAAGAAGGCGGGTTCGGCCTGGGTAGTGGAGGAATTCCGCTGGGAGATGCGCGCGGTTGCGATGGCGCCGGGAAGCGTCCGGCCCAGGTCCAACCGCTCCAGCAGCATCTGCAGGACGGTGGTGATGATTGAGGCCCCGCCCGGCGAGCCGAGCGCAAGAATCGGCTTGCCGTCCTTCAGCACGATGGTTGGCGACATGCTCGAGCGCGGTCGCTTGCCTCCCGCCGGCGAGTTCGCCGTGCCCGTCACGAAGTTGAAATCGGTGAGCTCGTTGTTGAGCAAGAACCCACGACCCGGCACGACGATGCCGCTGCCGCCGATCTGCTCGATCGTGAAGGTGTACGAGACGACGTTGCCGAAACGATCACTGACGGTGAGGTGCGTGGTGGACGAGTTGAACGGCGAGGGATCGCCGGGCGCGACGGGGACCGGAAGGGCGGTCGGGCCGATGAGAGCCCGGCGCTGCGCCGCGTAGGCGTCAGAGAGCAGACCCTGCAGCGGCACGCTTACGAAGTCGGGGTCGGCGACGTACTGGTTGCGATCGGCGTACGCGAGCTTCGACGCCTCCAGCATCAGGTAAAGCGCCTGCGCCCGAGTAAGCGAGCCGAGGTCGAAGCCCTCGAGGATCTTGAGCGCCTCGCCCACCGTCGAGCCGCCGCTCGACGGCGGA